>Ga0207029_10050_pt1 | contig 31574 bp, 35 predicted proteins | sample Alteio_BWMinCont_39_FD_153282 | JGI IMG/M metagenome (GOLD analysis project Ga0207029, IMG submission 153282) | Enriched cells from forest soil in Barre Woods Harvard Forest LTER site, Petersham, Massachusetts, United States -... | ecosystem: Environmental > Terrestrial > Soil > Temperate forest >...
CGTGAAACCTAATTTATTTGCAGTTTATTTGATGTCCTCTGAGTAACCCTGTCAGACCGGACAGGGCGGGGCCAAAATCAGAGACGCGATTGTCGTATATAAGCCTCATCGCCGTGCTCTGATCACGCGATGACCCGCAGCGTACAAAGCGGCGGCGGTCGCCGCAGTGCCAAGACGAAGGTTAAGGCAGGCCAGGCCGGCTCGAGGAAATCCGCCGCGTCACCCGCGACTGCTTGAGAAAGCGCCTGTGGAGGCCTACGGGTATCGAGCTTGAGCCGAGCGCGCGATCGCACTCTGCCTTGCGGCGTCGTGATCGCCAGCCAATCGCCTTCGCCAATACCGCGCATGGCGGCGGTCTGCGGGCTAAGCTCCGCAAGGGGGGCGGGCTCCATTCGGCGCAGCTTGGCCAGGTTATGGTGCTGGCCGTGGCAATAAACGGGGGACTTCGCTGACGTCGGAAAGCCGGGCGCCGCCGCAAAGGGCGGGCGGAATTCGGCCAACGCAGGCTCACCGACCCGAGCCCTGGAGACGATCTCGATCTTGCCCAAGTCCAGTTCGCTACATCCGCGCACTGCATCCGGTGCAGAGGCATATCAAACAACGGCTCGATCTTCGCCGCCCATCGCACGATGAGATCGCTCTTGCCCGCAACCTAGAACTCTGCTTCAATTCTCCCTCACCCCCGTCGAAAGCCCGGAAAGCAATGGCATGACCGAGGCGCTCGTCAAACTTAAAGCCTTCAAGCGCGATTACGCCCGCCTCAGCCCGATGGACCACAACACCGTGCATCCGCATTCACGGTTGGGCTACCGCTCACCCGAAAAATTGAGTTTGTCTGGTTTCTTTACAAATCTTCTGAAAAGCAGCCGCGCTTGTACGATAAGCGATTGAAAATTATGGGTGGTACGAATCTTGCTCCGGCCCGATAGGGTGGCTTCTTTATGGCTACCACTCCAAGCATATTCAATTTCAATGAGTGGACGATAATTAACGATGGAACTACCAGGTACCGTAATTCGCTCGTCTGAAATCAGACGGGGCTTGCGGAAGTTAGCCGAGTTCTCACGGACAGCTGCTGTATGTGCGCGGTTGCTCAAGGATCGCGCCGGCGCCGTCGCGGCGCTCGCGGCCATCTCTCTGCCCGTAGTGGTGGGTGCCGCCGGTCTCGGTACGGACGTCGCGTTCTGGTATTTGGCAAAGCGCAACATGCAAGGCGCCACCGATGTAGCGGCAGTGAATGCGGCCGTTGCATTGGGCGCTGGAAATACGACTGGTTACGCTACCGAGGCGATCGCCGCCGCCGCGCAGCGCGGCTTTGTCAACGGCACCAATAATGTCACGGTAAACGTCTACTCCCCACTTTCCGCCGATCCCAGCGCTAGCCCCAGCGACCCGTACTACGGTGTTTCAAATACTGTCGAGGTGGTCATCTCGCAAATTCAGTCGCCGATGATGGCGGCCTTAGTCGGCAAGGGCAACGTGACCATCGGCTCCCGCTCGGTGGCACAGTACTCGCAGCAGACGTACTGCATGCTAGCTCTTAACAATACCAGTACGACGGGGGTACTACTTAATTTGTTCTTTAGCGTATTGAATATGCCGAATTGCAGTATCGGCGATAACGCTACCGGCGGCAATGCGCTAACCGCTCAAGGCTTTTTTTGGGGCTTAAATGCTTATACCGCCACGGTGGCGGGTTCCATTAACAATTCCTGCTTTTTTTGCAGTTTGAATTGGACGCACCCTGCCAGGTCCAATGCGGGAGCCCCGACTGTACCGATCTTGGACCCCTATGCCTCAACGGGTTCCACCCCGCGGACGATGCCGACGCCGGCGGCGGTGACGCCAATTACTCCGCTTGCACCGTCCCTTCTCGCGGCCGTCTCGCCGCCGGCAAACCCGTCGCCGGCCAGTTGTACGACGACGCTTGCCAACGGCAAGCCGCCGGGTTGCTATCTCGGTAGCGTGAGCGCGATCACGAGTGCGTGGACCTTGTCGGGCGCCGGCACCTACACGATCGTGGCGCCGAATTCGACAAGTCCGGCAATCTCAATTGGCAACAATGGATCGCTAACGACGGGCGCCGGCAGCACCCTGGTGGTGCTGGGCGTGGCAAAGAGCGGGGCTAACTTCGTTACAACTAACCAGCCCGCGCTCACGATTAGCGCTGGGTCAATGTCACTTGCCGGGCCGACCACGATATATGGCGGTAACAACGCAAGTGGTCTTAACGTCACGGGAGGGACAGCGACGATCGCGGCCACTGCAGTTCCGAGCATCCTGGGGCAGGGTACCGGGGCCGGCATCACTGTGTCCGGCGGGACCCTTAATATTCTCAGCGGCACCACCTCGGCTGGCATCGTCCAAGGGGGTGCGACCTCCGGGACAGGGATTGCCATTAGCGGCGCTGCGACGGTTAATATCGGGGTCGCTGGGGCGACGACGACGAATAGGATTCTTGGCCGAGGGATTGGGGTCGGCATCAATGTCGGCGGTGGCACGTTTACGCTGGCAGGAAATACAACCAATACAATTGTTAGTACGGGGGCGTCGGCGATCTCCGTTACCAGTGGCACGTTAACCATCGGTTCGGCGGGCGCAACGCCAAACAATTCGGTTCTCGGCCAGGGAGCCGCGGGTGCCGCGATTAACCTCACCGGCGGTACCGTCACGATCAACGGCAACAGCACCAATAATCTCCAGAGCGTCTCGTCGACCCCGCTTAACGTTACCGGGGGAACAATGACCATTGGTGGCGCGGGAGTGTCCGCGACCAATAAGGTTCTTGCTCAGTCGGCCGCCCAACCGGCGGTTAGTACTAGCAATGGTAACCTTACGCTGGGCGGTGGTATTTCAACCATTCAGGCGGGATCCGGAGCGGTAGCGGTTACCGTGAGTGGAGGGGGCAATTTTACGACACTCGACGGAATGACCGCGATCATTGGGCCGGCATCCCCGACGGTGGCTGCGATGAGCTCAACTGCAACGTTCGGAGCGTGTGGGTTCGGTTTTGGTAATTGCACTGGCAAGGGCCTAACTCTCGGTGCCGGCACCTATACGCTGATGGGCGGGCTTTCGGTTACTGGGGGTAATCTGACCCTAAATCCGAACGGGACCAGCATCGGCACCTACATTCTTTACGGGAACACAATCAATTGCAGCGGTACGAATGCGGGCTTCTGCATGACTTCTGGGGATTTTAACGGCACCAACACGACCCTGGTGTTAACCGGAAACAGCACGAGCGGCTATGCGACCTTCCAGAATAACGGCGCAGACGGCTTCAACCTAACGGCGCCGACGACCGGAGCAACGGCAGGCATCGCGTTATTTCAGGATCGCAATGCGACAACCACGGGTTTTAACAACGGCATGGCCGGAGCCAATTTTCTAAACGTGACAGGTGCCCTCTATTTCCCGCAACAACAATTGAATTTTATCGGTCTCACTCTCGGGAATTTGCAGCCTGCTAATGGAAATGCCTGCATGCAAATGATAGCAAATACAATTCAAATACAAGGTTTGGCTTTTTTGGACGACCAGTGCGCTGGCACCGGGGTGACGCCGATCGTTTCGGCAAGCTCCGGATCTGTCGTCGAGTAAATGGACGTCCGTCCCTAGGGAGCTCTCTAGGCAGTAAGGGATTTGCGCGGATGCTTCGGAAATTTATGAAATTTCTAAGACGGGATGAGAAGGGGGCGGCGCTCATCGAGTTGGCCATCGTTTGTCCGGTGTTTACGATAATCGCCGTTGGGGTGGCTGACTTCGCACTATTGATGTATGCCCAGATGCAGGTCGAGGCCGCCGCTGATTCTGGAGCCCGTTATGCAACGATGTATGGGTGGAATAGCACTAACGTCGCGAACGCCGTAACCTCCGCCGTCAAGGCCAGCTCAGGCAGCTCCACGTCAATTACGGCGACGCCGGCACCGACGAATTTTTGCGGTTGTGCTACAGCGAGCGGGATCACGGCAGTGTCGTGTAGCAGTACTTGCAGTTCTGGCCTAGCTCCAGGCTCCTATGTGAGTGTTAATGCGCGGTGGAACTATTCGCTGATCATGTCTTGGCCGGGATTCACCAGTCCGCGCACACTGAGTGCATCATCGACCGTTCGAATCCAATGAGGTCGAAACTGCAGCTCGCGGGGGGCGTAATAGAAATGAGCCGGGCGGTAAGGCACGCGCTTGCTTGGCGTCTGCAGGTGGGGGCACGCAAAACGGCCCAAGATTGCCGGGGCGCCACGGCGGTTGAGACGGCGATCGCTCTACCGGTTTTGCTTATCTTGATTTTCGGCGTGATCGAGGTTGGATTTATGCTGTGGACCCAGGTCTCGCTCAACTTTGCCGTTGAGCAGGCCGCACGCTGTGGCGCGCTGCATTTCGGCGTTCCGACCGCTACCGTTTGCAAAACCGCGGCAACGATCCAGAGCTACGCTGTTGCGCAGGCCGTTGGGCTTCCCAACCTCGCGGCAGCGAATTTTACGGTGTACTCATCTGGCACAGCTGCTTGCGGGAGCGGCGTACAGGTTGCCGCGTCGTACCACTTCACGTCGATGGTTTCTACGATAGTTCCGTATTCGCTGACGATCTACGCGACATCCTGTTATCCAACGTAAGGCTAAAGGCCTTCTCGCTCTGCACCGGCGGCGACCGCAACCGTGTCAGTGCCGTAGAATCCGATAAAGAAAATCGTTCTACCTCCCGCCGCTTCCTTTTTGCCAGTAGGAGACCCGGCCTTTCAGTGACCACATATCCCAATTGGGATTAGTCTATTCTTTACCGGAGAGCCATAGCCTTGCGCCATAACGCCGGAGCGGCGGGCGCAAGGGGGACGCGTGGTCCGAGCTTGGACGAGTTTTACCGGTACGACCGTTGTCAAACCAGGCTTATTTGCTTGGTCCTGGCTGGTAGAGCGGCGCGTCTATCGGCTGATGTTTCTGCTTTTTGCCGGTCTGCAGGTGGCTGATGTCATAACGACTAACTTCGCCCTCGGGGTTCGGGGCATCTGGGAAGCTAATCCAATCGTCGCGTTTGCCCAGGCTCATCTTGGAGAGGCATGGTGGCTTCCAAAGCTCGGGGTCGTTGGTATCGTTTTCCTAATCGCTCCAATGACAAAACGGTTGTGGCCTATGGCCTTCGCCGTCTCATATTACGCTGTCATCGTTTGCGACAACATTGCCTGGACGACCCTATGAAGACGGAGGCGCGACCTCCGATCCATCAATAAGCATCAGTACCCACGATCAGCCGTTTGACAATTTCTATCAGCTGCTGTGATTCGGCGCGAAGAGCGAGCGTTAACTGTCGCGTCTCATCCGGTTTCATGTCCCGGGCTGATGATAACTCCCAGATACGCCCGTCAACAAAGTCGAACTTTCCATTTTGAAACTGATCGAGGGCACCTAAGAAATCGGTGGTGGCTTTGAGCTGTGGCCAGTTGGGATCAATCTCCCGGATCACCGATACCGTCGACGCTACCGATCGTCTGATCTTCGTCGCTATCAGGGCCAAGGTCTGCGGATTCTGGTGGCCGCGGCTAACGTTATTGAGCGCTGTCGCCAGGACCTCCGACCCCACGGCTATTGCCAAAAGGTCGCTCTCCATCCTTGGAATAACGTCCCGCCTAGCCTCTTCCTGTCGCTGTCCCTGATAGACTGAGTAGATCTCGATGTAGTGTTTTATAAATTCAGAAATCGATTGAGTCCAAGTTGCCGGAATGTTGCTATCGATTAAGGGAACCGCCGTCGCAGGTGAACTCAACAGTACTATTACGACGACCATTGATCCGATTAGACCCATCCAACCACTCATGACGGTTTGACGCCTTGTTCGCTTTTCGGAGGCTTTACTTTGACGGAACGCTTCCGCGGTATTGGGTTTAATGAGCTGCAATCACAATGAATGTCGGAAAACCGGCCAATATCCTCCTTCATGCGGCAGCCTAATTCTTGAAAGCGTTCCATCAATAAGAGGATTTGACCGATCTTGGCTGAAATTTCACGGCGCTAGCAGGAGATCGCAGTACCTGCGGCGGATCGCTCGTCGAAATGCTGTCTGCTGGCTGAGCAAGACCAGCTCGCCGTAGAACGCGATCACGATAATGCTCGACCTCCAAAGGAAACTTATCAGCCGGCCGTCCAGCATCGATCCAGCCATCTACGTTGCCAGGCCCCCAGTTATAAGCAGTAACCGCGTCGGACCAATTCCCGTAACGCCGGTAGAGGTGATCGAGATAGGCCCGACCAAGAGCCCGATTATCAGCCTCAGAAAATCGGTTGCCGCCGCCGACGTCCATTGCAGCGGCCAGGGTAACTTGCATCGGTCCCTGCGCGGCATCTGGATCGGATCGCCACATTCGGGGGTCAGTACCGAGAGAGGATTCGAGCGCTTCTATCGCAAAAGCCATACGGTCGAGATCGGGTTGATTTGCCGGTGTAAACACGTCAACGGCGGCGGCCTCGAATATCGAGCCTTTAATGACGGTAACCGGGTTATTGCGAGGATCGGCGAACACCGCAGTTTCAGTCGTTCGGTCAGGCATGGGTAGCGAAAGCTGGGGCGATGGTAAGCTTGCTCCCGGTGTCTTTCCAGAGGAAGCAATTCCGACCCGCACGACGCGAACCCTTCCGGGGAGCGAGCCGTTAAATGTTACATTTTCGACCTCTGCGGACGGTTCCGGTGGAAGGTTTCCCGGATCGACCCTGATCGCTCCAGTCCCGCGTAAGACGATCACGGACTCCGCTGGAATCCCCTTGAATGTGACGGTTAGGGCATCCGGGGTTTCCCCCGGGATCAGGGCCGGCGTTTTTTCCGACAGCGTATTCGTGATCGAACCGTGAGCAGCAAGGGCTACCATCGACGGCGCCTCCGGCGCCAGGGCTTTGGCTGTGCCAAACGTCAACGCAGTCGCAAACACACCGATCGGCCAGACCCGCTCGATAACGCGCGCGCGGATAACCGACCGCGCACCTACTTGTCCTGACGATGGCTGTGAGCCACGCGTGACAATCGTACCAAGGAAATCGAGACGAGCGATCGGATGTTCCTTCCCTGGCGCCGCGCACCTTCGCCGCCCTTGCCGGAACCCATTCCCCCGCGGGGGCACCGACACGCCGTACTATATGCCGTCGGACGCGGCATCACGGTAAATTTTCCTGAAATGCCCGCTCATTGCGACGATTAACTTAGCACTGGGCGCTGCGGGATGAAGAGGAAGTATGCGCCAGTCAGGTCGGTCATCAGTTTGCAATCGTGCTTTGTGCACTGCGGGGAAGGACGTTTTCCGGCGCGCCAGACGGCGCGAATATCCAGCGTCGGTATCGCTGATTGTCTAAGATACAGGCCGCAATCGGCTTCCCGGGCGATTGACAAAAAAATATGAGGATTTCGGATGGTGTCCCCAACTATTTCGTCTGGCGGAGGTTGTACTCCCAGGTCGTCAGGCGGCTCCCGCTTTTGGTCGCGGCTTATGCTGGGGATTACCTTTGGGCGATCTGAACTGCCGCGAAACTCACTGTACTTCGTGAACTGGTGGTTCGACGCAATGATTGTAGGCGGTATATCGATCCTCGTGTGGGCCGGGTTGAGTATATTTGATCGTGGTATCAACATCGAGACGATCTTCTATTTTGCGATAATTGCTAGCATTTTTATTAATTTTCCCCATTTCTCAGCGACGGTGTACCGCCTCTATCAGAATAGCGCCAACGTTCGACAGTTTCCGGTAACCGCGTTTGTCCTGCCATTGGTAATATTGGGGGCGGTTATCGGGAGTTTATGGCAGCCAGAGGTGATCGCGCCGTCGTTTTTGCTGATATATTTTCTGTGGTCGCCTTACCATTACTGCGGCCAAACCGTCGGCCTAACCCTAATCTATGCGAAACGCTCCGGGTTTATAATCGGGCCACGCGAGCGTCTGGCCTTGTCGGGTTTCATTTTTTCCGCATTCGTTTACGGATTTACCCGCGCAGCGCCAACCGGAGCGAACTTTTACGGGATGACGCTTCCAACCTTGGCCGTTCCCGATTGGGTGAGTGGGGCGGCGCTGGCGGCAACATGCGCGGGAACTCTGTTTTTTGCGTCAGTCGTAATTTCCTGGTGTATTGCGCAAAAGCGTTTGCTGCCGCCAATAGTGCTGGTGCCAGCGGCCGCTCATCTCGTTTGGTTTGTTGCGGCTGCGAACGCAAAGGTATTTTTGGCCCTTGTCCCATTGTTTCACTCGCTCCAATATTTGCTTATCGCGGCCGTCATGCAGTTGCAATTGCGCATCGGTGGAAGGGGTGGCGAGCATTCGTGGCGAAGCATCAAAATTGAAGTTTTCCGTTGGGGGCTCCGGAATATTTTTGGAGGGGCAATCCTTTTTATCGGATTGCCTGTGTTGTTAAGTTGGTTACCCATCCCATTCCTTACGATCGCTGGAGTCATCGCGGTTGCTGTGAATATCCACCACTTTTTTGTCGACGGTGTGATTTGGAAGCTGCGAGATCCCGCAACTTCGGCCGCCCTAATGATGAATATCCGGGAGTTGGGTGGCGCAGCGTTTGTTGGACAAACCGATACAGAAATCGTGGGAGCATCCAGTGCGCACAGTCCGTAGCCTAGCGTTGGTTGTTTTTATCAGCAGTCCTGCGGACGCCGCGATCGAAACGTCGGGCACATCGATCCCCACCGCCCCAAGCGCGACGTTCCTTGCCGTTGCTATCGGAGCGATGGTTGCTTGTGCGCTTTCCAGTTTTTTTCTTGTAGGTCGGGTATCTGAGCGCACGCATATTGCGCTAGCGATGCTCATCGTCCTAATAGGGGCGTTCTGTCTTCTCGTACTATTCGGCGAGGCGGGTCGCAATGATCCTTTACCGGCGGTCTTGATCATGGCTGCTCTTATTGGCATGTTCAAGCTCATGAATCGGTTCGAGGCTCGATCGACTTCTAGGTTGTTTGGCTCAGGAGGATTATTTTCAGCGTTAATAAAGATCCGGCGATGAGTTAAATCATCGCTAAACCCCATGCGACCGGAAAGGTTCATTGGGCGGAATATTACCTATCGCCCCGGAGGATCGCACGCGGATTAGGGAAGAATTCATCCGGCGATCGTGGCTAACATCGTCTCACGAGGACCTCAAAGATTTGTTGGTAATCGAGCTTGTCTTGACGGTACACGGCCAAATTGCAAGTATCGGTTGACTGGCCATAAGACCGCTTCAAAAATGCTACGAGGCGCGTCGCCGCCGTCCAGTCCGGTTGCCGGGTACTCGCCCTTCTTCGGCCGATATTGAGTTCCAAGGAGTATGTCGTAAATCGGGAAGAGTCCGACAAAGTTCCGATTGGCGTAGACTTGGCTCGCCCCGTGATGGATCCGATGATAGTGCGGGCTGTTGAGCAGGAACCAGAACCGGCCGAACGATAGCCGGACATTCATATGCACGACAAAATTCCAGTACGTCGCCACCGTATAAGCCGTAATGACGATGGTACTTGGCCGGAACAACAGGCCTACCAGGGGATATACAAACAATGCCTTGAGCCCAGACTCGATCCAAAAGTGCCGGGTTGTCGTGGTTATGTTGAGAGATTGATCACTATGGTGCAGCGAATGCATTGACCAAAGGAACCGCGAGGTATGCTGCGCACGATGGAAGAGGTACTCAGATAGATCCACGGTTAAGAGGTATAGCGGAATTGCCCACACGATACCCCAGCCGACACTCGGTAGTAGGAACAAGCCGCCTCCCAGCGCATTCACAGCGATAATCGCAAGTCCGCTGGCAAGGGGGGTCAACGCATAAGCGATCGAGCCTTGGATGATAGAATAGCAGAGGTTCAACGTAATATTTCGCGACGGCTGATCTCGCTCCGCAGGACACGCACGTTCGATCGCCAATCCGACCAGCGACATCGTCAGCGAGACGAACAGAGAGGAACCTATAATAAAGTCAAAAAGATGGTGGCGCATTATTGCCACGATCCGGAATGAGGGGTGCGAATGCCCCGCCGCCAAATCATTTTATTCGGGCCATTTCCTTAGAAGAGGGCTAGCGTAAGGCTTTGGGCAAGGTCTCGCAAGCCGATTGGGTGAGAGTGCTGCCGGTCCAAAAGCAGCGTTCCTCAAACCGTTCCGTAAAATTTTAAATTTTTTTGCAACAAAGTGGATGGTCTACGGTTGAATCACCGACGGCAAGCAAAGCGTCGTCGAGACCCACAGTTCAATGAGGACAGGCAAATGCTGAAATTAATCGAGCGCTTCCGCCGTGACGAGAGCGGGGCCGCGATGGTCGAGTACGGCCTTCTGGTCGCCTTGATCGCGCTGGTGGTCGCAGCGGGCGCGACCACTCTCGGCACCGATCTCAAGGCAATGTTCACTTCTATTGGCGGCAGTCTGCCTGCTGTCCCCGCGGCATAAATAACGGTCACCTCCGGGCAGGTCGGAAGCGCCGGTCGCTTCTGACCCGCCGTCTATGGCGAAAGGGTACCAACATGCTCGGCCTTATTAAGGGCTTCTGCCGCGATGAGAGCGGAGCCGCAATGGTTGAATATGGTCTGCTCGTTGCGTTAATTGCGCTGGTGGTCGCTGCTGGCGCGACCACGCTCGGGGCGGATCTTCTTACCTTTTTCAATGGCACGGCGGGCGCCATCCCGGCTGTTCCCGCAGCCTAGCAGATTTGGAGCTGACTGGATCTGGGGCGACGCCATCCGTTGCTCAAGCATCATAAAGGAACGCGACACTTGCAGATGATTATCTCAGCTCTGGCGATAGGTCTGCTCGCGTTCGGCGGTTATGGCGACTTGCGGTACCGACGCATTCCGAACGCGCTCTGTCTGGCTATCGCCTTGCTTGGCGTGGCACGGATGACCCTAGTCGGCGACCCCTTGGCTGCCGGATATACTGTAGGTGCAGCAGCTGTGATTTTTATCGCCGCGTTCCTTTTGTTCGCGGGCGGTGTCATTGGCGGCGGCGATGCGAAGCTAGTGGCGGCAACAGTTCTGCTTGTCGGTTACGGCAATCTGATGGAACTGCTGGTCATCATGAGCATCTGTGGCGCGGCTCTCGGGGTTTTTGCGCTTCTTCGGGCTAGAGTTGGCCCGTGGTGGGAGCAGTTCCAGACTGGTTTGACTTTGGTTGGAGCGCGCTTTGCCGCAACAAGCCATACGCCAGTAAAGGTCGGCTGGTGGGCGCGGAGAATTTCGGCGGCCGGCGAGGTCGCGTCCGGACGCTTGATGGTACCCTATGGTGTTGCGATTGCGTCGGCCGGCATCGTCATGCTGATCCTTAAAACAAACGTCACATGGTGAGTGAGCATGCGCGCTAAGACCATCTTGATGCTGCTATTTGTTGCATCTTTCGGCGTTGCGGCATTCCTCGTTTTTCGCGCCATGCCGCGCAACGCGAGCGCGAGCGCCGAACCGGTGGCCCAGGATGAGATCCTCGTTGCCACTGCGCCCCTCACGGCTGGTACATTACTGCGCGCCGAGGATGTCGAGTGGCGCCCGATCCCCAGCGCCGCGGGACCGGATCAATTTGCGCGGCCCTCCGGCGTGGCGCTCAAAATCAAGCCAGAGCTCGACGAAGAGTCGCGATCCGCAATTTATGGGGCCGCATTGCGGGTTGATGTGCCGCGCGGCGGCGCGCTGCTGCGCGGCGAAATCGTAGCCCCTGGTGGACGCGAGTTTCTAAATGTCGTTCTAGCGGCCGGAACACGGGCAATTGCGATTCCAGTGGCAACTAGCGGATCCGGCACCGGCCTGTTGCACCCGGGTGATCGGGTTGACGTGATTCTAACACAGACATTCAAGGCCGATCAGACACCGATTACCCGGCGGTCGGTCGGCGAGACCGTTGTTGAGAACCTCCGAGTCCTGGCGATCGATCCGCTCGATGCCAAGCAGGCAAACGCCGGTAATGGCATCGGCCGAGCCGTGACGCTTGAGGTGATGCCCGAGCAGGCGGAGAAGATCAACGTTGCGATCGAGCTGGGCAAACTATCGCTGGTCCTGCGTGGTACCAGTGCCAAGCAAGAGGCGCTCGCGGGCGCGGTGAGCCCGGGCGCGATAATCCGTATTAAGCCGACTTGGGCGAGCGATGTGTCGCCGGCGCTGGCCGCTGCCGCGGCGGCGCCTGCACCCGCACCAGTCGAACGCTCAAGCATCAAGGTCATGCGCGGCAACCAAACCGAGGAATTGCAATCCCATTAACTCCTGCGCATCGGGAGCCCTGACGAACCGAGGTCGCGAATACGCGCGATTTAGAGCATTTTTTCGTTTCGATACTAAATGTTGTGGTAGGCGATGTGAATTTAATAGTGAGTGTGATATATGACCGCGATCCTCTTGGCATTGTGGGAAGGGCACGATAGCCTGCTTCCGACCATCGCTAACGTTGAGTGGCTCTTGGGGCAACTCGATAACGGGCGCTCGTCGCACATTGATCCGGGGATTTGGCGGTTGACGCCATCCGGCGAGACAACAGCCGCGTCAATCGACCGCGTAAGCTCGAACCGGGGGTGGGGGAAAAATGGTTGTAAGGCTCCGCGCGCCAGCCGCGATTGCCGTATTGCTGATCATAGTTACGCTTCAGGTATTTGGGGGTATCGCTCGAGCGCAACCGCCGGAACGACAAGTGCGTGTCGCGGTGTCAAGTGGCAAGCTGATCGAATTCCCACAACCGGCGCGCAGCGTTTTTATCGCCGACCCGACGATTGCAGATATACAGGTCACCTCCCCGACCAACGTCATTGTCTTCGGCCGCAAGCCGGGACAAACATCGCTCTTTGCGATCGGCAACGACGACAAACCTGTCGCCTCAATACAGGTGAGCGTCGATTATCAACTTGCCGACGTCCGGCGACTTCTTCATGACGAGGTGCCAGATGCGCGCATTTCGCTCGCCTCAACCGCATCGGGCGTGGTCATGACCGGCACCGTTCCCAGTGACGATGCGGCGGAAAAACTGCGCGCTGCGGTAAAACGTTATATCGGGGAAGGTCAGGAGCTGATTAACCGCGTGGTGGTCTCGGGACCGGCGCAAGTAAACCTCCGGGTCCGCGTGGCGGAGGTGCAGCGAAGCCTGACAAAACAGCTTGGATTTAACTGGCAGGCAGTCATCTCAAGCGGCAGTTTTGCTTTCGGTTTGGCCACTGGCGTGCCGTCTTTTCTGGGCGGGGGGGCCACACTACATCCGCCACCTGCGGTCACGCAATTGATCGCGCCGTTGACGCCGCTAAACAACGCTTCAGCCGCTCCCAATCAGTCGTTTGTAAACTTAAACACGGGTCGGGCGACGGTAAATTCGCTCATCGATGCCTTGGCGGAAGAGGGCCTAATTTCGATCCTTGCCGAGCCTAACCTAACAACGACCTCCGGCCAGGTCGCGAGTTTCCTCGCCGGCGGCGAATTCCCCATTCCTGTCGCTCAGACTGGCACCGGGCCCACTTCCGCAATCACCATTGAGTTCAAACAGTTCGGCGTTAGCCTTGATTTCGTTCCTACTGTGCTATCGAGCGATCACATCAGTATCAAGGTCCGGCCTGAGGTGAGCGAGCTTTCCAACAACGGCTCCGTCACCGCCAACAATTTGACGATTCCAGCGATATCCGTCCGGCGTGCGGAAACGACCATCCAATGCGGCAGCGGCCAGAGTTTCGCGATCGCCGGGCTCATCCAGAATAACACCAATACCGATATCAATAAGTACCCTGGGCTCGGCGATCTTCCCGTGCTCGGCCCTCTCTTCCGCTCTTCGAGTTTTCAGCGCAACGAAACCGAGCTGGTCATCATCGTTACTCCGTACATTGTCAATCCGGTGTCCGCCGGCGCTTCGCTAAAGTTGCCTACCGACCGTCTGAACTCGGCAAGTGACGTCGAGCGGATTTTTATGCAACGCCTAACGACACCGAGCGCCGGAATTACTGGACCGCAATTGCACGGCGATGCTGGGTTCATTTTTGAGTAACCAACCATGCCCAAACCCGACGAGATCTACATGATGATGCGCCGGCTACCCACTGGGACGCTGGCGCTGCTCAGTGTCGCGGCGCTTGCCCTCGGGGGATGTGAACCGACGGCGCCCGCTGAGATGAGCACGATCAACTACCAGGCGCCACCGCGCGATGTCCTAGCGACAGAAACCAAAACGACAACGATCGAGCTTCATACCCGTAGCGGCGGCACGCTGTCGATTTCCGAGCGCCGGCGCCTCGACGCATGGTTGGCAAGTTTTGGGCGCGATCGGCCGGGATCGATCCATGCCGTCATTCGCGGCCCCGGATCACGCGAGCAATTACACAGTATTGCAATGGAGTTAATCGCGGTCGGTGTAGAGCCCCAGAAGATTGAAATTGTATCGGCGCAACCAAGCAATTGGCGGCGTCGTGGCGAGTCAGTCATCATCACTGCGGCTCGGGCGATTGCCATCCTCCCTAATTGCCCGGGTTGGATTCCGCACGTATCAGGTCCCGATGACAACCGTGCCGAGCCCAATTTAGGTTGCTCAGATACTAGCAATCTGGCCGCCATGATCGTGGATCCGACCGAATTGCGCGAGGGTCAGTCCACTCCCTATCACGACGGCGAGGTTGGCGCTTTGGCGGTTGGACGGTATCGCTCCGACAAAGTTAAACAATTGCCCAGCCAGCACCCGGTAACCACGATTGGTGGACCGGGGGGCGCTACTTCGCAGGAGGGCAATTCGCAAGGGACGACTTCACCATGAACGTTCTGACCCCCCCGGCGCCGATAGAGAAGGCGGCAAAGTTGCCGGAAGGCCGCGTCCCGTTATTGGCCTTTGTTGGTGATGCAGAAAGCGAGAGTGCGGTTCATGAATGCTTGGCACAGTTGTCCTTTGCCAATGCCGCATTAATTCGCGGGGGAATCGCCAAGGCTATCCAACATCTGACTGCTGAGCGCTCACCGGGCCTCCTTATCGTCGATGTTAGTGATGTCGATATGCCAGTCTCGCAAATTAACGCTCTCGCCGAGGTCTGCGAGCCTGGTGTGTCGGTCATTGCTGTCGGCCAACGTAACGATGTCGGACTGTACCGCGATTTACTTCACGCGGGTGTGACGGATTATATCGTCAAACCCCTCACGTCGCAGGCTTTGGCTAAAGCGGTAAGGTTGGCGAGCGGGGAGGCAGTCGCTCCGATCAGCCAGAAGGTCGGAAAGCTGGTGTCGTTTATCGGAACCCGAGGGGGAGTTGGTACCACCACGCTTGCGGTCAACGTAGCCTGGTTTCTCGCCAATCGACAAGGTCGCCGCGTTGCGCTTGTTGACCTTGATCTGCAGAACGGTGACTGCGGCCTCGCGTTGGGTATTAAATCGACCCACGGGTTGCGAGAGGCGCTCGCCAATCCGCTTCGCATTGATAGCGTACTGATAGAACGGGCTATGGCCCGCGTCGGCGAACGTCTCTACGTAATGAGTTCCGAGGAGCCGCTTTTCAGCGAGGCATCGTTCACTTCGGCTGCCCTCGAGACGTTGATTTCAGTCCTGCGCCAGCAGTTCCATTACGTAATCGTCGACGTGCCGCGGATTCGTTCCACGGAATATAGGTGCGCTCTGGACATGTCCGAAATCCGAGTGTTAATCGCCGATCAGACGCTGCGCTCGGTGCGAGATATCATGCGCTGGCGCGCGGCGTTTGAGCAGGGGCGATCCGACCAGCGCGATATCGTCGTAATCAACCGAAGCGGGGAAGGGGGACGCCACGGCGCGACGCTGCGGGAGATAGGCGAACCAATGAAGTTGGACCTGCGGAATGTAATCCCGTTTGATCCAAAATTGTTTGCAACAGTAGCGGCAGATCCGGCGCCGATAGCAGTTCAACGTGGCAAAGTCCCCGACGCAATTGCCGCTCTGTGTCTCGAGATTTCCGGACAAAGTCTACGGCCGCGACCCTGGTGGAGGCTTGGAGCTTGATTCAGTCCCGCTTTGGTCGACGCGTCGTCGAAACCGGTGCCCGGGAACTCGTCGTTATTCCCGACGAGGTTCCGGCGCAAATTGTTTCCTTCGCAAACCGCACTGAAACCAAGGAGCGAATTCGCGCTCTTCTGATGCCACGGATCGATCCGGCGGTTGCCGCAGGGATGTCGCGTTACGATCTGCGAGAGGAAGTCCGTAAACTTGTCGGTGAAATTGCGACCTCCCAGCGCGTGCATCTAAACGAGCTCGAGGAGGACGTATTAGCCACCGAACTCACCGATGACATGATCGGTCTAGGACCGCTCGAGCCATTCCTCGAGGATGACAATATCACCGACATACTGGTAAACGGCCCATACGATGTATTCGTGGAGCGCGACGGGATACTTCGTAAAACCGATGCCCGGTTTCGCGATGCCCAGCACGTGGTCAACGTCGCGCAGCGTATCGCCAGTGCGGTCGGGCGTCGTATCGACGAGGCCAGTCCGATGGTTGACGCGCGGCTTGCCGATGGGAGCCGGGTCAACATTGTCCTGCCGCCACTTGTCCTAAATGGCGGATGTATCTCAATCCGCAAGTTTTCACGGCAGAGCATTTCGCTCGAAATGATGGTACGCCAACACAACCTCTCCGCCGAGATGGCGCGCTTTCTTGAGATTGCCGCCCGAGCACGCTTCAACATGCTCATTTCAGGGGGGACGGGGTCGGGCAAAACGACGCTTCTCAATGCGATCTCTCGTGGTATCGATCCAACACAACGCATCATCACGATAGAGGATGCGGTTGAGCTGCGCCTTCAACAGCCGCACGTTGTCCAAATGGAGACCAGAGCGGCCAACATAGAAGGCGTCGGATCCGTTCCGCAGCGCGAGCTAGTGCGTAACGCTCTGCGCATGCGGCCGGATCGCATTATTGTCGGCGAGGTGCGTGGCGGCGAGGCCTTCGATATGCTCCAAGCGATGAACACGGGGCATGACGGATCGATGTCGACGATCCACGCGAACTCTCCGCGCGATGCGTTATACCGTTTCGAAAACATGGTGATGATGGCAAATGTAAATCTGCCGCTACGAGCGATCCGCACGCAGATTACAAGCGCTCTCAACCTCATCGTTCAGATCGAACGCATGCGGGACGGGGTCCGGCGGATCCAGAACATCGTCGAGATTACGGGCATGGAGGGCGAAGTAATTACCGCGCGCGATCTCTTTACTTTCGAATATCGCGGCGACAGTCGGGACGGCCGCATCGAAGGGGTGTTCGAGCCGAGCCGGGTGCGTCCCAGTCTCATCGCACGTGCTAACGAATTCGGTCTCGGGGGCGAAATGCTGCAGACATTGGACCTCCCGGGAGACTGAAGTGCAGGCAAACTACCTCTTGATCGCGGTCGGCCTGACGCTTGTGCTGGGGTTTGCGTATCTCTCGGCGGCGCGCACTGAGCGGCGCCGTCGGATTGTTCGACAGCGCCTCGCGATCGCGACAGGCCCAGGCAATACGCCATTGGAGCCGGCGGTATCTCTGCGGCGGGCTGTCGTGGAGGATGAAGGGCGCGGCTTCCTCTTCCTCCCCAAGGGGATTTCGGGACGATTGGACGCCGCCTTCGCCGCCACCGGTGCCCGCATAGGTTTGCCCCATCTCGTGGTAACCGGCATGCTCGCGCCAGTGCCGGTTTTTGTCCTCGGATCCATGGTAATGCGGCTTCAGCCGGCCCTGGTCGTCGTTCTCGCGACGGCGGCCGCGGCGGGTATTCCGATCCTCGTGCTGCGCTCCGCACAAAGCCGTTTTCGCCAAAAGTTCCTCGATCAGTTTCCGGACGCGATTGATATCATTGTGCGCGCCGTGAAATCGGGACTTCCGGTGCTCGAGGCGATGGTGGTCGCGGCACGGGAGCTACCTGGGCCCGTAGGTGATGAGCTTCAGCGAGCACTTGATGAGATGCGAATCGGCGTCGACATGGAAACGGCGCTCCAACGCATGGCCGAGCGCATCCGAGTACCGGATTTTCGATTTTACGCGGTGAGCGTTGCCTTGCAGCGACGGACCGGCGGTAGCCTTGCTAACACACTCACGAACCTTAGTGGTGTCATCCGTGGTCGCAAAGAGGTACGCCAAAAAGCTGGTGCGCTCTCCGCGGAGACAAAAGCCTCAGTGATGGTTTTGGCGATCCTGCCATTCGTCGTTACCGGCGGCCTGTGGCTACTGAACCCCGAATTTATGTCGGTGCTGTTCCTCGATCCGCGGGGGCGATTTATGATTGGTTTGGCTTTTCTAAGCCTGGTTACAGGAGTGGTCATGATGATGTTCATGGTCAAGAGGAGCCTGAGGTAGGGATGATGTTGGGAACCATGAGCGCCTTTGCACGCAACTATCTGAGCTTCAATATCGGCGACCTCCACTTTGGCCCGGGTCAGACCTGTCTGCTGATCTTAACCCTGGCCGTAGCGATGGTGGCGGCGATCGGATTGTGGCGAATTGGTCGACGCGAAGACCGTCAGAGACGGCTCGAACTAATGCTGGGCGCCGCTCGTGCGGAAAGGAAGCTTCAGCCCTCGCAGGCGAGTTGGTACGAACGGCTTGGCGCTACGGTCGCGAGGAGTTGGATCTTTGGCGTTGCGGAACAGGAAAAACTGCTTACTGCCCTCGCCAGGGCAGGAATCAAGGGCCATGGCCATTTATCAAGTTTTATTGGATCCAAGGTTTGCAGCGCGGTTGGGCTGGCTGCAATTGCCTGGCTGGCGATCGAATGGTACGGACTTTTTGCGGGAATAGTACTGGTGCGACTGGCACTGCTGGTGGCAATGGTGATTCTCGGATGGCGCCTTCCTGACATTATCCTTGCTCGGCTTGCTGCGCGGCGCAAAGCGCAGTTGGAAATCGGCATGCCCGACGCACTTGATCTCCTGGTCATCTGCGCCGAGGCGGGGCTAAACCTTGGTCAGGCGCTTGAGGAGATCGGACGGGATTTGCGTAGCTCAAATGCTGCGGTGGCCGACGAGTTCGCCATGACCGCCGCGGAAATGCGGGTCCTACCCGATCGCGCCGAGGCCCTTGAGAATCTTGCGCGCCGGACTGGTCTTGCAACCTTGCGCGGTATGATATCGACACTCAACCAATCGATCCGATTCGGAACTCCGCTCACCGAATCACTGGGGATTCTCGCCGCCACGATGCGATCAGAGCGCATGGCGCGGCTAGAAGAGCGCGCGGCGCGGCTTCCGGTTTTACTGGCAATGCCGTTGATGGGGTTTGTTATGCCATCGCTACTCATGATCATTGGTACGCCGTTGGGTCTGCGCATCGCTGATCAACTCAAAACGATTACGAGTATGGGAAGGTGAGCTGGTTGTCTCATCCTCGCCGAATTGTGACCCTGGTCTGGCTCGGCTGCTTCGCTCTCGCAGGATGCGAATTGATCGGTGACCGACCGACATCGCCCGACCAAAGTAATATTGATAGTCAGACTTTAATACACGTCGCAAAGGCAGCAGAAGAAAGCGGAAATTTCTCGACAGCTGTCGATGTATTACGCAAGGGAATTGCGGCGCACCCTAGCGAGGTCAGGCTCCAAATTGAGTTGGGTCAGGCACTTTATCTTACAGGCGATACCGAGGAAGCGATAAAGACATTTCATAGAGCTATTGAGCTCGCGCCGGGTCAGCCTGATGCGCATATTCTCCTCGGGCGCCTTTACCTCGCCCGGCACAAGGCGAGCGAGGCCTTGGTCGAGTTCCAGGCGGCTCTGGCGAATGATCCTCGCCAGCTCAAAGCGCTTAACGGCAAGGGTATAGCGCTCGATCTCCTCAACCGCGGGCGTGAGGCACAGGAAAGTTATCGCGCGGCGCTCGCGCTCGCTCCTGACGATCGGGCTACGCGCAGCAATCTAGGACTTTCGCTCGCCTTGAGCGGTCGTTTCGATGAGGCAATCAAGATGCTTTCTGACGTTGTCGCCGAGCCAGGTGCGACCGCACGAATGCGCCAGAATCTATCGCTCGCGCTCGGACTAAAAGGCAATCTTCCTGAAGCTAATCGGATCGCCCGCATGGACCTCGATGAAGCGGCGGCGAAATCAAACTTGCAATATTTTGATGCGGTCCGCGGTCTGGCTGCACCAGGCGCTGCCGGATCGCCACCCGCTCAGACTGCAAACCAGAAATAGTTCGGACCGCGGCCGTGTCGCTTAGTCAGGTGGCGATTCTAACTTTGGTCCGGAACGGGTTTTTCGGCCACCTTCGAACGCTATCATTACAAGATGTCGGTGAATATGGGTTCAGTTTTGGCACTGAGTCGCATTTAAAATAGGATTTTATCCTAGTGTTCGATCAGGAACAGACCAAAATAGTCCCGGGAACAGCCAACGTAATAGTGGATTGTAATTCCGTAAAATGGACTGTAGAGAGATTTCGTCAATCCTTTTTCTACGATCTGCTGTTACGTCTGCCACTCGTGATTTGGTCAATACTTCTCGCCATGGTGGCAGGCGTGGGCATTGCGAGATATATCGCCGAGGCAGAACACGAAACAACGGCGGTATTCGCGATCAACGTTGCAATGCGGCTGGCGACAATTGGATTCCTCATTCTTCTTGCAACGGTGACGATTGCCCGGATGCGGCCTTCCGGAAGAGCGCCTGGGATCGAGCCAAGGCTCTCAGCGTTGCTGGGCACCTTGCTCCCGAGCGCTGTCATCTTTTTCCCACGACATGAGCTTTCGCCGATCGCCGAGGTTATTTCGACCGTTCTAATCCTCGTCGGGAACGCGCTCTCTATCTTCGTGCTCACCCAACTCGGTCGTGCCTTTAGCGTCATGGCCGAGGCGCGGCAACTGGTTGCCACGGGCGTATATCGCTATGTGAGGCACCCTCTTTATCTAGCCGAGGAGATTGCGATAATCGGTATTTATATGCAGTTTATTTCTATTTGGACGACACTACTTATAGCGGCTCAGTTCGCCTTTCAGTTGCGACGCATGCACAATGAGGAAGCATTCTTATCGCAGGTCCTTCCCGATTATTTGCCGTACCGGGAGCGCACCGCGCGGTTAATTCCGGGCATATACTGATCGGGAACACAAGGTGTGCTTGCTCGCCCGCGAGGAAAAGCGGGCGAGGTGCATCAGCACAGTAACGGGTTGATTGCGCTGAAAAAAGCAGGGCCTGCGCTCCCTCGGTCCCTGATGCCTTGAGCCGAAATTAGGATAACCCGGCATCAGTTTCGATTGCGAGATCCTAACGGTTTAAGTTGCAACATTTGGTCGCCGGATTTGTTATCCATTGAGGAGGCCCAAGGATGCAAGCAAAGGGACAACCGGCGGGGGTCATGAATAAAACTGAACGCTTGAATCCAAAATTAAACGCGCTCGTGGACGCGCTAACGTTGCAGGATCGGGCGCTTAGCGAGTTGACCGACCTAACCGAGCGGCAAGGCATCGTTATAGGCGGCGTCAGCCTTGTGTTGCGTGCTCTGGTCGACGTGCTGCTTGACCAGGAGCAGCGCGCAATGCTCGATGCGCACCTAGAAATGACAACCGCCGGGGATTGGGTAGGCGCCCGATCGTCGGTGGTAGAAGCGCTACTCGACTAACTGGAACTGGAAGACTGCCGGACGTTCCCTACGGGGAGGGGCGGGCTTTGGAGCGAGGGGAGAGGTAAGTTCTACGTCGTGTACGGCCTTTCTGAGCCGGGCGCGGGCGCGGGTCAGGTGACACCGCAATGCACCAACCGAGATATCCAGTGCGTCGGCAACAGCCTCGTGCGAGCGTCCCTCGGCCCCTACCAGGAGGAGCGCCGCCTGTTGTATTTGCGGCAGCCGGGCTACTACTCGCTGGGTATCGCGCAATAGCAGTCGAGCATCCTGGCGCCCTAGCGCGGTTTTGGAATTGAGGTCAGGATGGCTCTGCATTGCAGCGTCGGCACGGATTGAAACGGCCTTTTTACCGAGAAACTGGTTACGCATGATTGTGAAGAGCCAGGCACGGAGGTTCGTTCCGGGTTGCCACTGATCAGCATGGATAAGGGCTCGCAACAGCGTGTCTTGTACGAGATCCTCGGCGTCCGCGCTAACCCTGTGCCAGCGGCGGACAATTCGTCGGAGAAATGGTACCTCCTCGACGAGACGCCGAGAAAAATCGCTGGAGCCCGCCGTTTCTTCGGCCCCGCCCAGTAATATTACTTCACAAGTGTCCGTGGTGGGATTGTGAGGGGAATTTTTAAGTTTTATGGATTCTATGATTTGCATCAGCTCTTCCAACATTGCTCGTTATCTATCCGATGGGGGTTCCGAGCATCGGTAAGTTGGGAAGCCGCAAAAGCTCCGCCTAATGTGACTACAATGAGCAAATATCGTACCAACTTATATTTATTCACATATTCAAGACCTTAAGGAGGTTTAGCGCCCCCCACACTCTTTCTGTGTAAAGGGCAGCGACACTCATAGACGTTCTTCACGGACGACCGAGATCTCCTGCCCATCGGAATTTTCCCGCCATCTTGCCTGCCGATATTGTGCTCGCAATACAACCAGTAAAATCGCGCATGTAAAAATCGGCGCAATACCGAGCGAATTAACCCTTAATTTGATGGATTCCGCTCGGCTTCGATGTTTCACTGCGGCAAAGCCTTGAGGATCGAGTGATGTTGCAGGCGTTTCTGCTGAAGCGCGCGTCTTCGCTGATTAGCGCGGTGCTCGGCGGGTACGGCGTTTTCTGCGTGATTTATAGCTTCACCTCGCCCGAGATAGCGGGCCAGGCGCTGGTCCTGTTAGGGGTAGCCCTTGTGCTAAGCTATTTTTCTCAGCGCGAGTAATCGCCAATGCAATTTAGAAGCCGGTCGAAGGTGGCAAGCATTGCGAGGTCAACCTCGCCGCCCGCGAATGGCAATCGCCCTTGAGGGCGCTCTAAACCCAGCGCCGGCGCAACACCTGTGACCATTGAAATTGGCTCCAGCTAAGCACGGGATGCAGTTGCTTGAGATGCTTCAAAAGGGTGCGGGGATGAAGGACACATACCGCCGCCTCCTAAAGGGGCGGCTCCGCGCCGACACACACGGCATTAGGAGTAAGGGCGATATCCCAATGATGCGGGGCGAAGCGGGCATAGTCCTACGCCACGCCGGGCAGTGCTAGGTCAATTCGTTCGGAGCGCGGAAGTTCGGAAACTTTTTCCCATTTTGAAAGTCGCTGATCAGCGACATACACGCCGGTATTTGCCGACGTAATCATCACCACAGGAGAGGTCGATGGCACAATCTCGGCGGGGGAGCCGAGCGTCCCCTCGTCGATGGTTGCGTTCTTCACCCTAGGTTGACCATCTGGAAAGGGCGCTGTTGCTGCAAAATCGATATTGGGCGTCTGCGAGATTGGGAAATCGAGGCGCCATTTTTTTGTGTGGATCGTCGTCCACACGAGGATTTCTTTAACGTTCCCGGCAACCTGATCCCCATATAGATTGAGGTGTTGATGCTGCTCAATTCGGTGCGAGCACAGGTCTGCCATACGGCAACCTCCACAACACTCTGGATCGCCCTTACAGCCGATTGTATCGATGCACGCTTGCGTCAAGGACCGCAGCGGCATCAAAAGGTAGGCACCGCTCCGCGCTTCAGTTGTTTGAGTCCCCGTAATGTTTTGTAGCGGCGAGGGATCAAAAGGTGCTTTTCCCGAAGTGAGTCATGGTGGCCCGCCAACATTTGGTTCCCCAGGCTTTTATGCCTGAAAGCATGGTTTGCCCACAAATGACCTTGATCATAAAAAATGAATGATGAGCGGTCCAAAAATTTAATCAAAATATTCGTATATGGAATGTGTTAACAGGCGATGTCAAAAAACGGGATCATAATAATATTATTTTCAACGGTCTTCTTATTGTTTGCGGTTGGCGGAGTTATTATTTTTGCAGCTGGCGGATTTGGGGGGAAATGGTATGTGGTAAGCAATTATACGAAAGAATATACAGTTATCCTAAGTCACTGACTGAGTATGAGCAATGCTTCAGGCACAACATATTTTGGTGCCGGTAAATAAAATGCAAAACAATGGTTATATTTATGCGGTAACTGTCTTCAATACTGATGGTAAGCTCAGAACTATTTTCTTCAAGGAATTATAGAGAAGTGTGAAGTGTGGGCAAAAGCGACGCGATGATGATGGTGAGCCGTTAATGCAGTCTGGGAACGACCAGGAACATTTTTTAGCGCGAGGACGGTGGCAGACGGGAACCCACTGAGGAATTGGGCACCCCGCGCCCGCCGGACAGCCGGGACGGCACTGAAGGAGTCCCGAGCCTATGGACGCTGCGTATCGTTCCATCGACCGCCGTCTGCGGTTTGACGGCCCTGTTTATCGCTCAGCAGAGGCGGGCGTCCCGACGAGCTTCAGGAAATCTCACTTTCGTTTTGAGCTGAGGTTTCCTACCGCCTTTGGGGTTGTTGTGGGTCATCGCGCCGGATACACACGCCAGATTGATAGAGCATTCCGGGTGGTAATATCACACAATTACCCCCTCCTGGTTGATGGTAAATCTTATGTCCCTCACGTTCCTTCGGGACGCTCCGTGGCTCACGCGATGCCGCATATTTGCCTACGCGACTTGCATATTTGCGGGCGGGATCGCGTTGATTACTTGGACGCTGACTGGAAACGGCCTCGTTGATCCCTTAGGGCATCCAATTGGCACGGATTTCCTTACTTTCTGGACTGTTTCCCGCGCTCTGCTAACTGGCAACGAGCACGCCGTTTACATTCCAGCAGCGTTGGCAGCATTGGAACAGGCCGCCATGCAGCCCGCAAAGCTGCCATTCTTCTACGCTTGGTCATACCCGCCCCCTGCTCTCATTGTAGTGTATCCATTAGGGTTGCTACCTTACCTATGGTCGCTCGCCGCCTGGGTTGCAGTCGGCCTCGCCGGATATATCGCTGCGTTGTGGCGAATTTTTCCAAGGCCACTCACGATCTGGGTGGGCCTCGCCTTTCCCGCAGTGGTTTGGACTGTGACACATGGCCAAACGTCCTTTTTGGTTACCGGTCTCTTTACCTGGGGGCTGCTCTTGCTTCACCTGCGGCCAATCCTGGCCGGGATCCTGCTCGGTCTGCTCATATTCAAGCCACAACTCGGTTTGCTGCTACCGATTGCACTCATTGCGGGGAGCCGTTGGCGGACAATCGTGGCGGCAGTGTTCACCGGTCTCGCCTTCGTGGCGACCACGATACTTCTTTTCGGCAGTGGTATCTGGTCCGATTTCCTAGGCAGCATGCCACTTAGCCGAGCGATGCTCGATGAGGGACTGCCCGGATATTATAAGCTCCAATCAGTCTTCGCGGCGGCCCGCCTGCTTGGGTCTCCGCTGCAAGTTGCCTACGGCCTGCAAGCTTTGGTTGCGCTAAGCGCGGCAATAATCGTCGCGTGGGCTTGGGCGCGGACGGCAGACCCGGCTATGAAGAACGCCGTGCTGGTGGCCGCAGCGCCACTTTCGACGCCTTACATCTATGATTATGACCTACTCCTTGTCGCTCCAGCGATTGCTTGGCTAGCGCGCAAAATCGGCGAGGGCCACGCGCTACCCTGGGAGAAAACGATCCTGGTAGCTGCCTTCCTAACACCCTTCATCTCGCGCGAAGTGGGTTGGCAAACCCATCTGCTCCTAGCGCCAATGGTTGTCGCGGCTTTGGTCGCCGTGATCACGGTGCGCCTCTGGAGGACATGAACCCTGAATGTGTAAAATGACCAATTACCATCCAAATCAATGAAAGGTTATGGCCCCAGTCTCTGTGCGATTCGGCGAGTAGTGGTGCGTCAGATCGGTTTCTGCGATTGACCGGGGTGTCGTAGCCGGTCAAGCCGCCCTCGCTTCCATCTCCCGTTTCACCCGATGAACGGTTCCAGTGCCGACGCCGAGCGTTTTTGCCGTTCGGAGGATGCCCACTCTCTCTAGACGGGCGAGGCATTCTCTAGACGGGCGAGGCATTCTCTAGACGGGCGAGGCATTCTCTAGACGGGCGAGGCATTCGACGCTCGGTCGTTCCGACAATAATAGGCCGACCTTTTAGGCGGAACGGGCGGTCGTGGTCCAGCTTCTGTTCAGCCGATCGATGTCGACACAGTTGTCTTAGCCAAAGTGGATCGCAGCACGATGTGAGCCGGGCTCAGTGTTGATACTGCAGCCGGTACGGGCCGCAGAGGCACGGATTGAGACGTAAAGCGCTAACTATCGGGCTAGGTCGGAAGTCGGTCGAAAGCCGGTCTCGCCACGAATGGTTTTTGGAGCACACGTGGGGGCGCGGATGGCCGATACCCAGCTCGAACCCATATTTTAAATAAGTTAATCCAGCTTCTGATTCTTGTCGCGCCGCGCCGAGATTCATGTTTCATTGCAGGCCGCCGAACTGCAGAACCGGAAAGCATTCGCCTCCGGCTGGCAGGTTGGCCGGAGCAACCGCGTCGATAGACCGCAAGAGGGCTGGGACGGGTAGAGAGCCGGATTATCCCCCTCCGGACTATTGGTGCGACAGTGTGTGCAGGTAGAGCGTGGCGCGCAGATCGCACGGAATTGTTTTCGCGACCTTAGGGTTGGCGAGCCTGAGTTGGCCGGCCTTTGCCGAGCAAGACAAGATCGGGGTCGCCGCCGAGGTGAACCCCGATGTGACCGCACAAGTGCCTGATGGTCAGCGGCGCGATCTCGTCGCGGGTCACGACGTTATCCACAACGAGACAATTAACACGGGCAACGTCGGCCAGGCGCAGCTACTCTTTACCGACCAGTCGACACTAACCGTGGCGAAGAACTCCGAAGTCGTGATCGACGACTTTGTCTTTGATCCACACAAACAGAGCGGCAACCTGACCGCTACCCTCACAACGGGCGTCTTCCGCTATGTCGGCGGGAAAATCAGCAAGCAGCAGGACGTCACCTTCAATACGCCGACCGGCTCGGTTTCGGTGCGTGGTGGTATCGCCCTGATTAAAATCGATGGCGACACGATTACTGCGATCTTTCTGCACGGCGACCATATGACGGTAACCGCCCAGGGGCTGTCAAAGACAACCACTCAAAAGAATTCCCTCATCGTTAGTGCGGGTCACGGCCCATCAGACCCCTCCGCAGCAACCCTCAAGCTAATCGCCGCGCTGACGACCGAGCTCGAGGCGCTCAACGGTCAAACCAACTCGATCAGCGATGAGATTATTGGGACGATGGCGATCGCCTCGGCGTTCATCACCAACGCATCACCGCCTCCGCCTCGGCCGGTCTCGCCGCCGCCACCTTCACCGTCTCCGCCGGCCTCGCCGCCGCCACCTTCACCGCCTCCGCCGGCCGCGCCGCCGCCACCTTCACCGCCCCCTCCGCCGCCTCACACTCATCATCACGACCACGACCACGACCACGATTTTGGGGAGGAGCATCACCACCACTCCGGCGACGACGACGATCACCGCTTCGTCTGGGACGGCGTCCGCCATTCTCACGAACCGGGTGACGAGGACGGTCATCGCTTTCTGCGGGACGATGCCCACCACCACCGCCCCGGAAGCGAAGACGATCATCATTTGGTCAAGGACGACTCTTACCATCAGTCACGCGGCCCGATGCACCATGTTGGTGACGAGGTTTTGAGCGATCAGGCTCCCCTGTGGGCGCACGAAGACGAAATGCACCATATTCGCCATGGGGTCTCGAACGACCACGGCCCCCTTGGGGCACGTAAAGACCATCAGACTGATGAACTTAGATTGACCGCAAAATTGGAGCCAACCGCGCAATGGATTTCGAAACGCGTGCAGCGGGAACAGCAACAGCCAATTACCCATTGGCATCTCGATCACGGGACAGGTCCTCTTCCGTCTCCTGGTCATACGGTGCAAAATGAGCACCTAGACCATCCTGGGTTCGACCGATACGTGCTGCACGATGGGGGGCCCGGAAACCCGCAATGGTTACACGGCGGTTACCATCAGGGTTCGCCGGGGCAGGGGTTGGCAGCCTTTACTCACTTCCATGCATCGATTCAGCATTCCTGGCAGCAGCACTTGCCGCATTGGGCCGCGGTTGATCACGATCATCATCAAGGTCGGCCGGGCGAACATCATCACGACAATCCGCCCGCGGCGGTGCCGCGCCATTAGAGCCCGATTTGGAACAGCAACGCGCAACACCGCGTCATTTGGAGAGCGCGAATCCCGGCTCGCCAATTGCTGATCGGGTATTTCTTGAGGCTCTTTCTGATCGGTAATCTTCTCATCAATATTGAATAAGTTCATTTATCGTGTCACAACCGTGCGTCGCTCAAGTTTCGGAGAGTAAGATGTAATGGCACAAGGCACAAGTGAACAAGTACCATTGGCGCTTATCGATGACGTAGTAGTCGGAGACACATTTGCGGATACGTGCGCTGGCGCGAGCGTCATAAATGGTAATCTACATATGACGTTTGTTTCAGTAACGGCAGATTACAGCAAGCAACCTGCGCCATTGGCAAGGAGAGTTTCGGCCCGTCTGATTATGCCAATCGCTGGCGTAATCGAGCTTAGGGACGTGCTTACGCAGGTTATCAATGCACTAACGACGCAAGGAGTAATCAAGCCCGCCGAAGGAGGTGCGTCGCAGGATCTTCGCTCGAGCGAACCGACGGCGATTAAGGCGGGTGAACGGTAAAAACGGGCGCGTAGCCCGCGGGCTCCGTGCAAAGCCCGGATATGCATTTGTTCTTTAGGCGCATAGGATAAACTTACCCAGACTTTGCGGCTTCAGGCGACGTGTTCGATCTCGGGATTCGCCTTGAAAACGAGAACTAGTACGCAAAGGCGGGCGCTACCTGTTGAACGATGGCCGGGGGCGATACGCCGCTAGCGTTTAATTTGGCAGTGCTCCGAGCACACTTCGAGCTCAAAAAAACAACATCGGGGCAAAGCTATAACCAGGGACCGTCTCGAAAATATTCGATATTGTCGACATGTTGATCACCCCGAGCAGAGCGAGCGCATGGCGCAACTCCTTCTTCCCAATTCTGGCGTCGCTGGTGGACTCCTATTGCTCTCGGCTTTGGTGACCGTGCCAGGAAACTTGGCTGAGGCGGCCGAAATCGATCTTACCTACGATTCGGTGATGGACATGGTACGCCCAGACGTGCACCCCAACATTGCCGTGCACCATAACCTAAAAATCACGATTTCCGGCCAGAATGACGTTGCCGAACACCGCGATCGCAATGTTAAGCAATACAGCGATCAGAACTCGATGGTGCAGGTCCTCAGTAGCTCTGGAGATGATTCTAATTATGCATCCTGGCATGCGGCACCGGACGGAAAACTGATACGGTTGCAAAACGACCCGCAAAGCACTCGAACAATGACGGTAACCTTGACGTCCGGTAATACCTGCCATCTCGATGTAAATGATCAGCTTAAACCGGGATTTAATGAGTATGCATTCCTGCGAATTACTACTCATACTATCGGGTATTTTTCTTCCTACAAGGTGGTTCGTACTTCCTGTACCCTGCATTGATCTCGCACCGCGGAGCGCTTCTCCCCAAGATATGTTGCTTAAGGGGTGAGGAATCTGCCGAATCTAAATTCCAGGGTTAATTGGAATTGTCCGCTTGAGTTCCGAATTTCTCCGGCGGGTGCGGGGGGAAGCCGTCCCACCGCTGCGACCATCTTCTGTACCCTCAGATCGATATCGGGATAACCAGATCCACGTAGGATTGAGACGCGGGTTATTTCGCCGTCGCCGCGCACGAGGACACTGAGCCGAGCATCGCCGTGACGATCACCAACTACCTCAAAAGGTAGCACACCGATGCGGCGAATTAGGTAGATCAAGTATTCGTTGCGTACCGCCTGCCCCAATATCGGCGCCGAGGGGTTTCGCTTTATCAATGAAGTTGGCATCGGCGCCTGAGGGGGAGTGACCGCTGCATTTTTGTTACTAATATTGTAGACCGCCGACGGCGGAACGTGGCCTTTCAATCGACCCGGGTCGCCCGCATCCGGCCTGTCCTCCTCAACCGTGGAACCGCCGCGCTCCGACAAGGATGTTCGCGCCGCCAACAGCGTGTCGGCTGGTTCAAAAACAATCGGAGTAACGGAGAAGGGGAGCACCGTTTGTGGGATTGTTCGCTCGCTGAGCAGTAGCGAGATCAGTGCAAGATGAAGTCCAATCGAGAAGAAGATCCATCTGATCGAAAATTGTTGGTTGGCCGTAACCGGTTGTTCCGGTGTGGTATATGCGAGGTATCCCGCAGTGTCTTCGAATCCTATGAAAGGGGGCGGATCGAATTCGCCGCAGCGGAGAAGGTCACTTCCGGTCACCATGTTAGCTACGGGAGATTGCCCGGTTGGCATGCGGGACTGCTTCGGTGTGGTGCAGTCTACGGCCGGATCGGCGTCTTCAAATCCAATAAAAACCGGCATGCCAGACCCTGGGCTAGTCAGCACTGGAGTCGGGTTCGAATGCCCGTACGCCGACTGTCGGCACGTCGAGCTTGTCGCCTCTGTCTCTGAACCTTGTAGCCTTATGACGGTGCCTCTGTCTGGTCAGTATCGTGCGGGGGACGCGCGCCTCGGAGTGCTATTGTTAAGGAACTGAACCCCCTGAACTACGCTAATTATGATGCTCTCGGATTGTGCCTCAGGGGATGATGTAAGAGCATTCGTCCTGAGCTTTTTCGAGCTGCGATCGTGGACAAGCGGGAGCATCGCTCAGCGGAGCGATGGTTTCCAGGGTCCTGTAGCGGCGGGCTGGACGGCGCCTCCGTCGTTTTGCTCTGGCAAGAAGGCTCCGATCAAGCGGATCACGGCAGCCTCGTAGCCAATCCCTATTTCCCCGATCGTTGAGGCGGAGCGGCCGATAATCGCGTTCACCCACCGGGCTGTCAGGTAGGGATCGTCGCCATCTGCGATACTAATCGGGCAAGGGCAAATACGCCTCGGTTGCGATCCCGGTGCTAAAGTCTTGAGCTGACCGCAGGCCTACTGCCATCAGACCTTCCGCAGTATCCGCCCGATTTCTTCAACGGATACTTCGCACACCTCGGCAACATCCCGAGCCGTCATACCGTACATCATCCAGGTGCGGATGCGGGGAAAGTGGGACTTCGGGATTTCACGCCCTTTCCTCTGCTTAGTGCTGACCGGCGCCTTGTGTTTCTCGGTCCGGACCGGCGCTGGCGATGCAATTGTGAGCACGCGAGGTTTGCGCAGCGGCTGATCGACGGTCGGCGGTATTTCTCGATCAGATCGCTCGGCAAGGGGTCGTTTGGGTGTAAACAGCGCTTCGGCCGCTTGGCGCGCACTTATAATCGGCTCGGGATCGTGACCGTGTTTGTCGCGCTGTGTTGCTGGCGGGTCTTGATGTGGCATGAATCACCCCCTCGCTCGCCTGAGTACTGATGAGCGCATTAGGCTGCCTCAAAGCAACATTGTGGCCATGCCAAAAGAGATTGGCTTTTCAATTAATTAACTAACCGCAGGAAGAAAAATTGTTCATGAGTTGTAAAATTCTCTGACGAAACCATCGCCATAATGATGCCTACCCGGCGTTTCCGAAAGCCGGTAGCCGGTGCCACCCGCCAGCAGTCGAGCGCTTCAACCAGATCGTGCCCCGCTCCTACACCATCTCAAGGGACACGACCGATTTTGGTGCCTCTCGAAATTAGATGCCTAACGAGGCGAACTAAA
>Ga0207029_10052_pt1 | contig 30773 bp, 21 predicted proteins | sample Alteio_BWMinCont_39_FD_153282 | JGI IMG/M metagenome (GOLD analysis project Ga0207029, IMG submission 153282) | Enriched cells from forest soil in Barre Woods Harvard Forest LTER site, Petersham, Massachusetts, United States -... | ecosystem: Environmental > Terrestrial > Soil > Temperate forest >...
ATACAACCCCGCATTTATATCTTTCGAACCCCAACCCGTTAGGCACCATCCCTACGCCACATGCGTCGGTGAATTTTTACGGTGACCATGGCGGCACCGGCACTGTTACTTACACCGCAGCGAGCCCTACTGTATATACTACATCAACCGGAGGTTTTGGCACAGGTGGTGGCACCATCGATACCTCTAAAGCAAGCTATGACAATCTTACTATCCAGGGAACCGGGACAGCAACCATAGGCGGTACTACATTGGGTGCATTAAAGGTATCCGGTGACCTCACCACCGCCAGCACTACCACTTTTAATACCACAGGCGGCACCAACACATCAGTAGGCGGTAACTGGGACAACAGTGCTACAGTAACCGCAGGCTCAGGTTCAACGGCTATTACAGGCAATATAACAAACTCGGGTGATTTAACATTATCAACAGGGATATTAGAAGTTGGCGGCAGTGTTTCAAATACTTCAACAATTACAGCAGGCTCGGGAAACATTACGATTGATGCCAGCCTCACAAATTCATCTGCCCTTACGTTGGGGGCCGGGAGTTTAACTGTTGGCGACAATTACACCAATAGCGCCGGCGGAACATTCACCGCCGGCACCGGTACTGTTTATTTTAACGGTGCATCGGCGCAATCGCTCACTGATAATAGTACAACAGGCACTACGCTTAACAATGTTGATTTTAAAGGCGGCGGCACCAAAACATTATCAGGCACAGGGAGTTTTGCCGTGTCCTCAGTTGGCGTACTCACCATGGAAGCAGGCAACGTGCTGCAAACAGGCAATATCCTTACATTGAGCTCGGCCAGCACAGGCTCAGCCACAGTAGGGGCCATACCATCAAACTCAAGCATAACCGGGCTTGTTAATGTACAACGTTATATAAGCGGCGGTACCAATGCGTACCGCGGTTACAGGCTTTTATCTACATCGGTTTATACCGCTAACTCGGGTAGTAATTATTACTTCAGCCTGGCTTACCTTGCCACCTACGCCCCTATTACCGGTACGGGCGGCACAGCAGGCGGCCTTACTAAAAGCGGCAATCCGTCGATGTATTTATACCGTGATAACCAGGCATTTACCAACAGTACCTTTAATACAGGTAATTTCAGAGGGATAAACAAGATCAATAATTCACCGCTTTATGCCGTAGGTGTTGATTTTGACGGAACATATAACCTGCATCCCGGTACCGGCGTAATGTTTTTTTACCGCGGGAATTTATCAAACCTTGCCACTAAGTGGATAACAACCACTGTTGCCGAAGCCAATCTTTTTGTGTCCACCGGCACATTGAACCAACAGGCGGTAACCGTAGTAAACTGGTACACCCAGTTACCGCAATTGCAATATTCGGTAGTTACGGGCAATGCAGGTTATTCGGGGTTTAATTTAATCGGCAACCCGTATGCAAGTTCAATTGATTGGAATACTTTCAGCGCAACTTCATCAACTGCTGGCATTTATGCCCCCAATGTAGGCAGTACTATCTATATTTTAAATGAGGTAAAAAAGGTATATGCTACCTATAATGGCGGTTTGGGCACAAATGGGGGCAGTAATGTAATACCAAGCGGGCAGGGGTTTTTCGTAAAGGCCACGGGCACAGGTACGCCAACATTAACCTTTAATGAGGCAGCAAAAACCAATTCGCAGCTTACCGGCCCTACCCAGTCATCCGGGACGACCCTATTATTGGATGCGATGCCGCTTGCAAGTACGGCCGGCGGCCCTCAATACCTGCGCTTACAGCTGGCAGCGGATACGATCAATAACGATGAAACGATCATCAGCTTTAATAATGCCGCAAAAGACCAGTTTGTAGTAAACGAAGATTCGCAGTATATGCCCGGCAGCGGATTGGTAGGGTTATCAAGTTCATCATCTGATGATGTTGCACTGGCCATAAATACCGTTCCATATCCAAAGCTAAAACAAACAGCCATTAAATTAAATGTAGGTGTTACTTCAGATGGCGCCTATAGTTTGAATACCAATGAAGTGAAAAACATACCGCAACTATATGAGGTATGGCTGATGGATGCTTATAAAAAGGATTCGCTGGATATAAAGCATAACGAGTCGTATAAATTTGATGTTATCAAAAGCGACACTAATAGCTTTGGTTCAAACAGGTTTAGCGTGGTGATTCGCCAGGATCCTGCCTTGGGGATTCATTTGTTAGATTTTACTGCGGTAAAAGCATCCAACGGCGCGCAGGTAACCTGGAAAACCGAGAATGAACAAAATTATACAAACTTTACTGTTGAAAGAAGCACCGATGGCGGCGTAACCTTCGGTACATTAAGCAGCCTTGTTTCCAGTTCGCTTGGTACTTACAGCTTTTTGGATAAAGACCCGCTTATTACTGCCGACCAATATCGTTTAAGGATAACCGACCTCAACGGTTCTGTCAGTTATTCGCAGGTGGTTACGTTAATGTACGGGGCTTTTGCCAATCCTATTGTTAAAAATACCATTGCTTTATATCCTAACCCTGCGGTAAACACTATTAATTTGTCTATCGTTCAAAGTACAGCAAAATCATCCGGCAACAATGATTCATCTTACGATATAAAGATCATGTCGACCAATGGATTGTTAGTAAGAACAGCAGTTTCATCGCAACCATCATGGCAGGATAATGTAAGTAACCTACTACCCGGGACCTATATAGTAGAAGTTGTCAATAATTATGATAAAAGTGTGGTTGGAAAGAGTAAATTTGTAAAATTGTAGTTCTAACCAATAATAGGTCTATGCGAATTAAAATATTCTGCGGGGCGTTGGCGCTATTAATGCTCAATGTGATCGTGTTATACGCCCAGCCCGGCGAACCTTGCGGAGGGACCGACCCTGATGCAACCTGCCCACTGGATACCTGGGTAATTGTGTTGGCTGTAATTGCTACTGTATTTGCAGCCATCCATTTGTCCCGCAAACAGCGTTCACAACAAAACACGCTATAAACAGCAAAGCCCTCAGGCAATTAACCTGGGGGCTTTGTTGTTTTAGCCTTTTATATTTATGATTGATGGCCATGCCTGTAAGGCACCTGCGAAAGTTGTAGTTGGTCTAATATACCATTTACTACTTTTGGCAGGTCATCGATAGTTTTTTGCGGGTTGTTATGAACTTCGCCGACGCCAAAACCTCTCCAAACAATTCTGTGGGTATGTGTATCAATCAGGTCGATTATTAATGTGCCTTCTTTGTAATGCTCCTGATCCGCATAGGTAATGCCGCCATAATAATCAAATGGGGCTCCGAAATATGCACCGTAACCCCAGCCACGGCCCCATCCCCAGCCACGACCCCAACCGAAGCCCCAGCCACCGCCCCAACCCCAGCCGCCATAGTAAGGCGAGTAATAATTTGTGCGGGTGCCCTTGCCAACAATAGTAGTATAATTTACTACCAGGTCGGGATTCCTTTGGTTTAATTGCAAGCCTTTTGACGAAAGATCGGTTGTGGTGGCATCCTTGATCTTGGCGTCAGCCTGGCCGTTTACCATTTTTTTGTTGCCATCAGGCATCCAGGCAAAGGTGTGATAACTGGTTAAATTCGATTTGTTGATTGCGGCGGTGTAGTAATCGTAACTTGTACAGCCTGATAAACCCACCAGTACCATGGCTGTTACCGCCAAATAAATTGATCTTTTCATAATATTTTATCCTCTATATTTTCTTGTTTCAAACGAATGTCTCACCCAATATTCTCTTAGACAAACGATGTGCAAAAGGTTTAATGCTAAAATAAATATTTTTTAAGTTTTTTAGCCCCCTCTAAATCTCCTTCGCCATCCGGCGGAGAGACTCTTAGTTGCATCCCCGGTTTACGTCAAATACTTACCCACTATAGGCATCCGCCGGCCCATGCCGAATGCTTTTGGCGATACCCTTAAAATTGGCGGGGTTTGGTAACGCTTGTGCTCTGCAAGGTTAATTAATTTTATAACGCGCCTTACTGTTTTTTCATCATACCCCATTTTAATTATCGTAGCCGATGAGCTTCTGCCTTCTACATATTCGGCAATTATTTTATCAAGAACATCGTACTCGGGTAACGAGTCGGTATCCTTTTGATTTGGCCTTAACTCTGCGGATGGTGGTTTTGTGATGGAGTTTATTGGGATAATTTCCCGTTCACGGTTAATATATCGCGCCAGCTCAAAAACCTGTGTTTTATAAACATCGCCAATAACCGAGATTCCGCCGCACATATCACCATACAATGTACCATAACCAACAGCGGCCTCGCTTTTGTTTGAAGTATTTAATAAAATATAGCCAAACTTATTACACATGGCCATTAACAGCACCGCCCTGCTGCGCGATTGGATATTTTCTTCGGTGATATTAAAGGGTAAGTCCTTAAACTGCGGTTTTAAAGTGGCCTCGAAAGCTTCGGTAATATTTTTTATCGCGATGGTTTCGTGAATGCAGCCCAGGTTTTTTACCAGGTCTTCGGCATCTTTTATGGAATGATCACTGGAGAAATGAGAAGGCAGCAATACAGCCATAACATTTTCAGCGCCAAGCGCTTCTGCTGCCAGGGCACAAACCACTGCCGAGTCGATACCGCCGGATAACCCCAAAATAGCTTGTTTAAATCCTGATTTAAAAAAATAATCCCTTATGCCTAAAATAATGGCGTGGTATATCTGCTCAATGTCGCTTTCCCTTTGTGGCATCAACGTGGCAGGGTGCTGAAAAGTGACGTTGCCTTTATCATCCAGTGTATAATACGCCATGTTTTCGGTAAAATAAGGCAGCTCATCTATCAGCTTACCTGTATTATCAAACACTAATGAACCACCATCGAAAATAAGTTCGGTTTGTGCGCCTACATTATTTACATACAGCAAGGGCAGGTTGTAGCGACGGGCATTATCACTTAAAATCTCTATACGCTCCTCATCATGGTTATATGCAAAGGGCGAGGCTGCTATATTTATCATCACATCAGGCCGCTGCTGTATTAGTATATCCATTGGCCGCGTAATGTAAAGCGGGTTTTCTATGGTGTTCCACAAGTCTTCGCAAATGGTGAGCGCTATACGATGGCCCTTAAATTCAATACAGTTAAATTCCGTGGAAGGCTCAAAATAACGGTACTCATCAAATATATCGTAGTTGGGCAGCAGCGCTTTATTGGCAATTCCTTTTACTTTTCCGTTCTCGATAAAATAGGCCGAATTATTAAGTTCCTTGCCTTCGGCACGATGATTTGGCGTTGGCAGGCCAATTATACAGGCAATATCAGTACAGGCCGCAGCAATTTTTTGAGCGGATGTTTCGCACAGGTCGATAAACTCATCAAACTCTAAAAAATCGCGCGAAGGGTAGCCGCAAACGCATAATTCGGCAAAAACTACCAGGTCGGCGCCGTTAGTACGCGCTTTATCTATATGCTCTATAATTTTAGCGGTATTTGACTCGAAGTTTCCGATATGGTAATTAAGCTGGGCTAAGGCAATCTTCATTGTAAATTATTGGTTTTTGTGCGGTTCCCTAAACTAACGCCTGAAATATGCTATTTAGGGTGTTTAATGCAAATAAAAAATTAATTTTGGCCAAAGGATAAAAAATGACCATTCCAAACAAAACAAAGCAAATTTATTTATTTTTTTTGATCAGCCTGCTATTAACCGCCTGCAAGCACAATAATAGGGTTGACGTGAGCAATATACACGTTGATGTAAAGATTGAGCGTTTTGATAAGGAATTTTACGCCATGAAAACAAAACCCATGGCGCAACAGGTCGCTTATCTCCAAAAAAAATATGGGCCCTTTTATCATAACTTCATCGGCGTGCTTTTGCAGGACGATGATATAAATACCAGGGATACCGCCTATTTTGCCTTATTGCGAAGGGTTTTTGCAACAAAAGATTGGCTTGCGCTGAACCATGACGTTGACTCCGTTTATCCCAATATGGATAAACAAGAGGCTGAACTGACGGATGCCTTTAAGCATATTAAATATTATTTCCCCGAAAAAAAGCTGCCAGGGGTGATCTCTTATTATTCGGGTTTCGAATTGCAGACAATGATTGGGGACGGCTACGTAGGCATCGGGCTTGATCTTTTTCTGGGCGGCAATTCAAGGTTTTATCCTGTACTGACAGAAGCATGGCCACATTATTTGTCGCGCAATTTTAACGCCCAAAACATTTGTCCGCGTATTATAGAGGGCCTGGCCCGCGAAGATATGTTCCCCGAAAGTGACAGTAGTAAAACGTTGCTGTCGAAAATGATCTATAGTGGCAAGGTGATGTATTTTATGGATATGATAATGCCCGATGTGGCCGATACCATTAAAATTGGTTATACAGATGCCCAGATGAAATGGTGCCAGCAATTTCAATCGAAAATATGGGCCTGGTTTTTGGACCAGGACCTATTGTATGAAAGTGATTTCCCTAAAATTCAGAAATATTTAAACCCGGCGCCGTTTACCCCCGGCCTTGGCGAAAAAAATGAATCGGCCCCAAAGCTTGCCGTTTGGACAGGATGGCAAATTGTAAAGGAGTATATGAAAAGGAACCCCGATGTCACCCTCCAGCAGCTGATGACAGACAACGATGCACAGAAAATATTAAACGGGGCGCATTACAAACCGAAGTGACGAAAGTCTAAAGTCTGGAGCCTAAAGTCCGAAGTCGGATAAGTGTTTTTTTGACTTAAGACTTACTACTTAAGACTTTCGACTTATTTCAAGATCGCAAACACAGCTTTTAAAGCAATAGCCACGCCGATTATTAAAATAATGTTGGCAATGATGTTGTTGTAACGGAAATCGGCAAAGCGAAGGTAAACACCTACTATACCTATAATAACTGCAACTACTATTAAAAGGTAGTGCTTTTCTGAGTTTGCTTCTTCGGTTGCGTTCATTTTTATTGATCTTTATTTTAATGCGCAGCAAAAATATAAATGTTTAGTGAATTGGTGAAATAATAAATGCAGTTTGCAGTTTTCGGTAAGCAGTTTGCAGTTCAGCGTTCACTTCACCATAGCACACCCAAAATTAAATTGATAAATGATTGATAATCAGAGGTTCTATTTTTACGCTTTGAATTTTGGAATTTTTTCCGTCACACCTCAATATTATACAGTGCAGGGTCCTCGAGAGACCCTGCTGGAGCTGGAATGGCCAAATCAGGTGGTCAGCGTTCACTTCACCATAGCACACCCAAAATTAAATTGATAAATGATTGATAATCAAAGGTTCTATTTTTTACACTTTGAAATTTTGGAATTTTTTACGTCTCCGCAGGATCTTCGGAACGGGACCCTGCGCCCCAGGATATTGTACAGCGCAGGGTTCTGAGAGAGACCCTGCTGGAACTGGAACTGCAAAATAAACTAACTGCCAAATAGCGCCTGCGCTTTTTTAATGGTTTTTTCCAGATCAATACCCTTGCCAAGTACACCTTTAAAAACGTCGCCTTCGGTTTTTAGCCTCGCTATCGAATTGAAGATCGTAAAATCTTTCATGGTAAGGCCTGGTTTTACCTCGTCCCAATGGAGGGGCATTGATACCGTTGCACCAACTTTTGGCCTTAACGAATATGCGCCGGCGATGGTAGCGCCCGGCCTGTTCTGCAAAAAATCAAGGTACATTTTACCGTGACGGCTGGCTACCATCCGTTCAAGGGTTGTATAATCCGGGATTTGCTTATGAACGATATCAACTATTATCCTTGCAAACATCTGCGATTGGTCGTAGGTGTATTTTGCAGCGAGGGGTATATAAATATGCATACCTGTACTGCCCGATGTTTTGCAAAATGAGGGCACATCAATAGCATCTAAAACTTTTTTTACTTCCAGCGCCGCTTCTATCACCTGGTCGAAGGTGTTTTTATCAGGATCAAGGTCGATAACACAATAATCAGGATTGTCCGGTGATTGCACCCGGCTAAACCAAGGGTTCATCTCAATGCAGCCTAAGGAAGCCATCCATAATAATACCGCCTCGTCCGATCCTACCAAATACTCCTTGTGCTCACCTTCACCATTAGTATAAGGATATGTTTTGTTGATCCAGTCGGGTGCTTTACCTTTTATATCCTTTTGATAAAAGCTGGGCCCATGTATACCATTCGGAAAACGGTTAAGCGACATAGGCCTGTCTTTTAAATAAGGCAAAATATATTCAGCCACCTGGTAATAGTAGTTGAACATATCGCGTTTCGTTACATTGTCTTCGGGCCAGTAAACTTTGCTTAAATGGGTAAATTGAATATCGTGCCCGCAAATTTTGCGTACCTGCGTTTCATCTGTTGGGTTCAGCAGGGTTTTCCTGTCTTTTTCTTTTGGCGGTTTAATAGCAGCTGAATGGTTATCTGGCTGTTGTTCGTCCGCCTCTTTTACTGTTTCGGTTGTGTGTTTTGGTGTTTCCAAAATCACATCGGTTGCTTTCTTATCCATACGCATTCCTTTAAATGAAGCCTGCCTGAATACGCCATCGCTTGTAACTTCTGCAAAAGCCACTTCGCCAACCAGCTCAGGTTTAAGCCAGGTTGGTTTGGCGCCTAAACGCTGCGGCCTGAAACGGGATGGCTTATCCACATCAGGCTCCACATCAAACGGGCTTTTATTGGTGACGAGCGGTTTAAACTGCGCCATCATTTCTTTTTGCATTTTTTCATTAAACCCCGTGCCCACCTTACCCACATACCTTAACGTGCCGTGGTCGTAAACTCCTAATGCCAAAGCGCTGAATGGTTTGCGGGTACCCGCATTACGCGTAAAGCCTGCTATAACAACTTCCTGCCGGCGGTGTACTTTTATCTTTAGCCATTCGCGCGAGCGCAGGTCGGAGGTATAAACGCTGCTTGCCTTTTTGGCGATAATGCCTTCAAGCCCTATCTTTTCGGCAGCCTTAAAAAATTCTATCCCGCTGGCTTCAAAAACTTTGCTTTGGCGTACCCGATCATCGCTGGTGGGCAAAACATCCTGTAAAATGGCAAGCCGGTCTTTTAATGGCAGGCCGGTGAGGTTTTTGCCCTCATACCATAATATATCAAATACATAATAAACCAGGTTGCCATCAGCCTCACTGCGCCAGTTTTGCAGTGCGCCAAAGTCAGATAACCCTTTATCATTTAATACAACTATCTCACCATCAATTACCACGTTAATTTTCCATTCTTTTAGCAGGTTGACAATAGGGTAAAATTTGTCAAAGGACAGGTTATTGCGGGAGACTAATTCAGCGCCCCCTTTATCTACAAAACCTACGGCCCTGTACCCATCCCATTTCACCTCGTAAAACCAGCCAGGGTCATCAAAAGGTTCATCCACCAATGTGGCCTTCATAGGTTTTATGTTTTTGGGGATGGCAGATTTTGGCGCCGATTTTGTAAGCGCCGAAGCATCGGCCCCAGCCGTAGCCGCCAGTTCCACGCCGGGGTTTTCACCAGCCAGCGCCTCAGCCGGTTCCGGCGGGGCTTTTTTTTTACTGCCCTTCTTTGGCCTTTCCAGTTCTTCTTCGTGCCCGTGCTGCCAAACCTTTTCACTGTTTTTCTCCATCGCTGCGATGGTTTTCCCGGACAGCACCGATTTATCTTCTTTAGTAATATCCTTTTTGGAAGCAAATTGGTCGTTGTGCTTTATCAGCAGCCAGGCATTTTCGCCCATGCCATGTGTTTTCACAAGGGCAAATTCGCCATGCAGTTTTTCGCCGTGCAGTTTTATTTTTAACGAGCCTGATTTTAGCTGTTGCAGCAGGTTTTTTTCCTGTGCTTTTTTACCTTTTATTTCTTCAATGGGTCCATAAGTGCCCTCGTCCCAAACAATTACCGTTCCACCGCCATACTGGCCTTGCGGGATAATACCCTCGAAAGTTCGGTAATCAAAAGGATGGTCTTCCACCATCATGGCCAGCCTTTTTGTTTTTGGGTCGGTTGACGGCCCCTTCGGGATGGCCCAACTTTTTAAAACGCCGTCCATCTCCAGCCGGAAATCATAATGCAGGCGCGAGGCATCGTGCTTTTGTATCACAAACAGCAACTGGCCTTTATCCTTGCTTTTACCGGCTTTCGGTTCGGTGGTTTTTGTGAAATCGCGCTTGGTTACATATTTTTCCAGGCCCATGGGTTTTATTTTTTTAGGTATTGCTTAACAGCCTGCAACGAAGTGCCGACCGCTTCAACAGCTTTTTTTAAGTATTCAGGGCATATATCAAATGTTTGTGTCCAGTATTCCACTTCGTAATTTTCGTAAATATTGATCCTGTCCCTGTCGAAGCCCCCGATTTTATTCGTATTGTCCATAACTTTGGTTTTTTGTTACTTAACAAATATCAGGCCTTAATGGTTTGGTTTTGTTACGTAGCCCTTGCAGCCGTAATTTGATGAGTTAATATTCAAAGTTAACTCGTTTGGTGCAGTTGAAAACTGCTGCCATGCCGCACCACGAGTTACGCTACGCTAAACTCTCGGGAGCGATCACACCTTAACCAAGACCTTCTTTTTATAAAACCGTATTATCATCCAAATACCAAATCCCGCCAAAATAAATACCCAAATGTTTGCCATGCCGATAATCATATCTACAAATAAAGCCCAACCATTTTCCAGGGCTATTCCCAGTCGTTTAAAAAATGGCAGGTTATAGGCCGATGGGTCGTCATTCGCAATTACCTCTTTATTAATAGTGTTGCTTTGGAAAAAACTTAGGGTAACAATACTGTTTTTAACCGCGTCATCGATCTGGCGGTTGCCGATTTGCTGGTCTATCATATCATCTTTCAGGTTTAAAACATGTTCCGGGTTTTTTATGATCACCTTTCCCTGTTTTTGCTGGTTCACGAGTTCCATGCGGCTTTTAAGTTTTAGCTGGGATGAAAGATAATCAAGGGATTTATCAGTTATATCCATATTACGATCGTTAACATAAATGCCCATATGGCCAACTTCGTCCATAAAAGCCTCCAGTTTTTCAGAAGGTATTTTTACTGTCATGTCTGCTGTAGTATTAAAGGAAGTTACCCGCATAACAGAGTCATTACTGATGCGGACATCCTGGCTACGTTCAGCTGCCGAACCCATCTGGTGGTGCATTACCATGCCGTTGATGCTTGTGGTCAGGGCGGTGATATGTTCGGCGGTTTGCTGCACATTTTTTACTTTGAAACTGATGGCGGCGGTTTTTACCAGTTTGACTTTGCTCATATTCACCGAGTCCATTTTTGTAGAATCAGCGGCAGCGCTGCTGCCGTTATTTACAACTTCATAGCCGCCGCGATGCCCTTTACAGGCACAAAAAAGCGCCACCCCCGCTAATAGCGGAATTAAAAATTTTGTTTTCATGATGTAATTAGTTTGGTTTTGCTATTTATACCGGAATTGCCAAAAAGGTGACCCTTGGAGACAATTGGTTATCAAATTGTTACGGAAAGGGCGCCAAAATGAAACAATAGCGCCGCTCGGTCAGAGGCGGGATAACCTGTCGCTCCGATTCATGCAGACCATGAGGCAGCAGGCGAATGTCCGGCAGTTTCCTGATGCTCTTTTTGAGTTTGTTCCATAAAAGTATTCAGGGATGTAATTAGGGTATCAAGTTCTGTGGCCGAATAACGAAGATATGTCGATAGTTCCTGTATATCAGCCCCCGATAGCTCAGCACCATTTGTATGGATAGCTTCAACAAGCCCTAAAATATTGGCCACCGGCTTTCTGACCTCGTGCGATATCATAAAGAGCATAGCTTCTAATGCTATTACATACTGCTGCTGTTTTTGGGTGCTGACCTTGGTTTGTCGCCTATAGCGGATGGCAATGTAGGAAGTAATACCAATAGCAATCAAAGAGATTAGCCGATTGATCCACAATGATATGTGATGCCCTGCCACAACGTCAAAAAATAACGCATTGATAACAATCAGGATACAGGCCGCTATGCTGAAGCGCAAAATGGTTTTGGTATTTTGCCTAAAGACCAGAACGATGCTGCATACATACAGTATGTCAATGACAAAGTCGGGAGGTGTAAGGATGTTGATGAGGAAAACGGCCAACAGGCTGACGGCGGCCAGGTACTGCATGTTGGTGGCCCGGGCCACGGGCTGTGCATTAATCGCCACGTTGCTTGCTTCCCACGACGTTTTTCCCCAAAGTTTAGATTTGAAGGCCAACTGCAACGAAAATACACCGCGTTTCGGCCCTGTTAATGGCACTGTTGCCGACCCCTCATGCTTTTGCATATGGGGGATGGTCCCATCTTTTGCAGTTTGACAAAATACGAAGCTGTGAAACATGGTATGGAATGTTTTTTAAAAATAATACCTCATTGGTAACTAATTTCAACGTTTATTTAGGGGCGTGCATACAAAACTATAATTTAACAAATGTGCCTTGCCCCACTTTGCTGTTGTCCCTTGCATTATTTACTTTAACAATATAGGTACCGGGCATAAGCGTGCTTACATCGGTTTGCCAGTTTTGCTCGTTGGTTGTTGCCTTGGTTACTACCGAACCCCCAATATTTACGATTTGGATGGTATAAGTAATTGAAGGTGGTCCCGGGTCTTGAAGTGTGGTCGGATTAGTGTTGTTAAAACCCGCCGCTACATTTAAATTCAGCGTAGCCCCGGTTGGATTTGGATAAATAATAATCCCGGTTTTTACCAGGCTGTTTATGGTCTGGTACATCAAGGTAACAGCATTTGAGTAACTAACGGTTCCGTTCAGGTCTGTTAATTTTAAACGATACAGGTTGGCCCCCTGCGCAGGATTTTGATCCAAAAAGTTGTAGGTGCCCAATCCGCTTGAAGCGAGGTTGCCTAATACTGTAAAAGTTTTGCCGCCATCAGTACTTCGTTCCACGGTAAAATTGGTATAATTCTGCTCATTTTCGGTTGTCCAGGCCAACCGGACCTGTGCCCCTGTTGGAACCTTTGCTGCGGTAAAATTTAATAACCGATAAGCCAGGGCCGGATTTTGGCGAATAACAAGGCTAAACCGGTTCAAGCCAAAGCTCGCAGTATCTGCCATATATATGTTAAATGCGTAAGTTGAATTATGACGCATATCTAAGGAGTCTTTTTTGTAGGCATCCATTAACCATATATCAAACAGCTGGGGTATATTATTCAATTGTGTCATGTTTAATTTATAAATGCCATCCGATTTTGCTTTTACCATTAACCTTATGGTTTCACTTTTTTTAGGTAGCGCGAGCGCATTAACTGCCATTTTAATATTATCGTTTGATATGCTGCAAAGGTTAACCAGGCCATATCCCGCCAAATAAGGGGCAACCAAATTTAAATCGGGCACGGTAGCGGCAGTGTTATCAAAGCGGATAATTAGTTCATCTGTATTTATAGAATCCTGGGCTAATTGCAGGCGCAGGTATTGGCGGGCAGTATTTAAAACAGGCATGCTCATCAACATGCTTGGCCCGGTAACATTTGTACCGCTCTTGGCCGACTCGTTAAAGGTTAATTGCGCGCCCGTGCCGGTAGCCAGCACAAAAAACCCCTGCCCGCTTACAATAATATTTGAAGCGTTGTTGGTACTTATGCCGCCTTTAAAATAAACGCCATAATTATGGGTTGCCGGGTTAATTACGTATATGGCGGTGGCAATATTGACGCCATAAATGCCTGTGGTAGAAGTTGTAGTCTGGAACGTTTCCCAATCAATAGAACTGGCATAGGGGTTACCCACCAGGTTATAGCCTTGTACCGAAGTGGGGGAAGCTGCCGTATAACTTAAGGTTGAAAGTGAAGGGGCGAACCAATCCTTTACGGTGATCTGGCCCTGGTTTAATGTTCCCGTTGTAGTTAAAGTTGCCGGTTGAGGGACGTAGGTCGGCACAGTTTCAGTAGCATAAACTGCGGAGCCCCTGTTTCCCCTGAAGAAGCATAATAACCCGTTGCCAACCGGAATATTAACCGAAGGGTAAGTGGCGTCATCCATGCCATAAAGGGGCGAAGCGTTAATATTATTGATTCCCCTGAAGTTGCTGCCCAAAAAAGTAGCATAAGTCGGCGTCATGTTCTCGCGGAATAAATACAGGGTGGGGTTGGCCGGTCCAGGATTATCAAAACCGCCACTGGTGCTTGTACCGGTAAGAAAGATAGAAGTTTTTAAATAATTAATGCTGTAAACCTTATTGCCGCCAGCCGTACCGGCATTTACCGGGGAGGATAATAAGCGGTAGCCGCGATAGTTTATGGCGCCGCCTGTTAAATAGCGCTGAACATTAATTGTGCTGGCGCCGGCGCCTGCAATTGAAGTAGAAAGTACCTGGCCTACCGATGCTGAACCTGTAACATCAGACATTAGCGTAAAACTTGAAGGTGTAGTGATGGATAATACCCCTGTGCCGGTAATATTTACAGTAGCGGCCGGTTCAATATTTACAGCCCCGGTCCCTGTCCCTGTAAGTGTGCCGGTGGCGCCGGTATTTACAGTAAGGCTATTGCCTACAGCTAATGTTTTTCCTGTTCCCACTGTAAGGACGCCCGCGTGGGCTGCGCCGAATGTTAACGAATTGACGGTGACATTTGCTACCGTTATTGAAGGCTCGAAGGCATGCAGGTAAGCCGAAACGCCGATGCTGACAGCATCATTTTGACCCGGGGGCGTACCTGTGCTCCAGTTGCCGCCGGTGGCCCATGCGGTAGTACTGCTGCCTGCCGTCCATGACACTGTCCCGCCTATAGCTATGCTGATAACTGCACTGCTGCTGCCATTGGCATTGGTAGCTGTAACTGTTACGTTGGTGGCGGCAGCAATTACTGTAGGGGTGCCTGTGATATAACCGGTATAAGTATTTAAAAATAAACCCGCCGGCAAAGTTCCGCTGGTAATGGCATAGCCTGTGCCAGCTGATTTTTTAATGGTGTTGGTGCCGAAGTCGGCAATGTAAAGGTTCCCCAAAGCATCAAAGTCCACATCGCGCGGCGAACTTAAGCCGGTAACGATTGTGGTGATTATACCGGCAGGTGTGATCATTTTTATTACATTATCGCCAAAATCAGACACATATATATTGCCAACATCATCATCCTGTATATTGCGGGGTGCGTTAAACCCGGTTGCAAATGTAGTATGTGTGGTACTCCCGGCTGCTACTTCGATGATAGTATTAGAGGTCATTTGCGATACAAATGTATTTCCGGATGCGTCAATAGTTATCCCGTAAGGGTTTGTAAACCCGGTTAAAAAAGTACTTGTTGCGTTTGTTCCCGCAGCTATTTTTATGATGGTGCCGGTGCCGTTATCTACTACATACATATTGTTTGAATTGTCATCAGTTATACCATAAGGTGAGTTGAAACCGGATATTGTAGCTAACAAAGTTCCCGAGGCGCTAAACTTACAAACAGTATTAGCACCCCAGTTAGATACCCATATATTTCCCAATCCATCATCTGAAATGCCTGTCGGTTGACTTAAAAAAAGATATGCCGGGCCGCCAACACCGGCAGATGTGTATTTATAAAGGAACCCATCGGCTTCGTCTGTTGAAAAAACATTGTTTGATGCATCAGCAACTATGCCGTAAGGGGTGTTAACACTTTTAAAAGTAGTAACCGCGCCATAGCTGCCAACGGCCCCGCCGGTATTAACCGGACCCAAAGGAGGGATAGCTACGTTAACCGCGTATACCTGCGGGCTTGCATAAGTAATAGCAGGGGCGGCAGAGTTAACAGCAATACTAAAAGTAGCGCTGCTGCTGCCTGTCCCATTGGTGGCTGTAACAGTTATATTGGTTGCGGCAGCAACTGTAGTAGGGGTGCCGCTGATGAAACCGGTATAAGCATTTAAAAATAAACCCGCCGGCAACGTGCCGTTGGTAACGGCGTAGCCCGTGCCAACTGATTTTTTAATGGTGTTTGTGCCGAAGTCGGCAATGTAAATGTTCCCGGTGGCATCAATGTCCACATCACGGGGCGAACTTAAACCTGTGATAATAGTACTGACTGCACCGGCAGATGTGACGCGCTTTATTACATTGTTACCAAAATCAGCCACATATAAATTGCCAAAACCATCGGGTTCTATATTGCGCGGGGAATTAAAACCGGTTGCAAATGTGGTGTGCGTTGTACTGCCGGAAGCTACTTCGATTATACTATTTGAGGTTATTTGCGATACAAATACATTTCCGGATGCGTCAATATCTACCCCGTAAGGATTGGTAAAACCCGTTAAAAAAGTACTTATGGTAGTTGTTCCTGCAGGTATTTCTATAATAGAACCGGTTCCATTATCTACAACAAATACATTGTTTGAATTGTCGATAGTTATGCCGTAAGGTGTACTAAAACCCGCTATAGTAGTTAACAAAGTCCCGGTAGGGCTAAACTTACAAACCGTATTATTGCCTGTGTTACATACCCATATATTTCCTGATGCATCATCCGCTATACCGTTTGGTGCGTTTAACGAAAGGTAAATTGTACCGCCAACACCGGCAGGGGTAAATTTATAAAGGTCCCCGTCGACGTTATCTGTTGCGAATACATTGTTAGATGCATCAAGCACTATCGAATAAGGGCTGTTCATACTTTTAAAAGTGGTAACTGCACCATAACTGCCCACAGCGCCACCTGTATTATTGGGGCCCAAAGGGCTGATGGCCACCCCTGTAATATATACCTTCGGGCTTGCATAAGTAATAACAGGGGCCTGGGCGCCAGCGCCATTAAGATTAAATATTAATACAATTGAAGTAAAAAACCCGTATAACAACTTTTTCATATCCTATAGTTTAAAAATATTGTCCACAATTAGCCCGGCTGTTTTCCTCATTTGTCGATACCTGCGCTGTTACAAACCTCCGGCTACTTCGCGCGTTCCACGCCGAAGTAGTGCCTGTCCAATAATAAGTTGCACCCATGCTATAGTTAGAGAATACTGACAGGGGTAAAAAAATAATACAGTATTTAATGATCGTTTTCAAATTATTTAAGCTTAGCCTTCATTTGGCATACCTATAACAATTTAATTGCCATGATTATAATATATTGTCAATCAGAATGTTATCAATAATTAAAATAATCGCTTTTCCAAATAAGGTTTCTATTTTCCAAAATATGGAATACAATTGCATCGATAAAGCATAAAATTGGCCACACGACAGTGCGAATAAATGATTTGACAGCAAAAAGAAAAATATCGGGATATACAAGGCCTTTACCCAATTGCCAGGCTTCCACAGTTAAAAACCTATCGGCCTTGCGTGTATTATATTAGAAATTGGGAGTAAAGGTCCTCACTCAGCCAAAGCAAAAAAGTCATTAATATACCAACTTTTATGCCAGTTGACCATCATGTGATCAATGTCATTTTTTGATTAACAATTTGACAATGAAAATATTATGGTTTAATATAATTATTACATAAATTAGCCCTATTAAAAGCATAATTCAACAATCTTTACACTTATTTAGAACAATTATAAATTAATTATTACTGTCATTAATTTGTCAGTGATACTGTAATAAATTATACTTTTGTGGCTGAAAAAATGGGATATTATATACATCTCTGCGTGGATCACAATCATTAATATAGAAAATTATTTAGTATAAATACACTTTATGAGGAGTTTCTCATTGATTTTTAAACAATTCTCAAGGTCGGTTTTACTGATTGCCGGTTTTGCTTTTTTGGTGTCCTCGGCCTATGCGCAAGGGGATGCTACCAAGGGTGAGGCTCTTTTTAAAGCCAATTGTACCACCTGCCATAAAATTGATATCAGGCTTGTTGGCCCTGCATTAGGCCCAACCATCAGTTCCGAAACTGATGATAAATGGCTGACCAAATGGATCGAGAACAACCAGGCCTTAATTGCAGCCCACGACAAAAAAGCTACTGATATTTATAACCAGTACAACCAGTCGAACATGACCGTGTTTGCCCAGTTATCTGATGGTGATGTTGCGAACATTATTGCTTATGTACGTGCTGATTGGAAAACCGAACAAGCGGCAAAACCTACAACTCCTGTTGGGCCAGCTGTAGAAACCGGCCCAAGCAGCCTCGTGATCTGGGCATTGTTAGGCGTTATCATACTTGCCTTTATTATTATACTGGTATTAAATAAGGTTGTAACAACCCTTGAGCGCCTGCTGCTGAAAAATAAGGACATCCTTATAACAGAAGAAGAAATTGAGTTAGTAACTGTTGACCGTTTCGCTACTGTAAAACGGCTTGCAAAAAATAAAAAATTCGTATTCTTTGTTTTGCTTTGCGGCACTTTAGCCCTCGGTAGTTGGACATGGGTTACCATGTGGACTACCAACGTTCACCAGGGTTACCAGCCGGTTCAGCCTATTAAATTCCCGCATGATCTGCACGCCGGCGCTATGCAAATTAACTGCCAGTATTGCCACTCGGGTGCATATAAATCAAAAAACGCATCTATCCCATCTTTAAACGTGTGTATGAACTGCCATAAAACAGTTAAAACGGAATCTCCCGAAATACATAAAATATATGACGCATTGGGATACGATCCTACCACACAAAAATACGATGCCGACAAAGCACGGCCTATACAATGGATCCGTATCCACAACCTGCCCGATCTGGTTTATTTTAACCACTCGCAGCACGTAGTAGCCGGAAAGCAAAAATGCCAGACCTGCCATGGTCCGGTTGAAACCATGAAAGAGGTTTACCAATATTCGCCGCTTACCATGAAATGGTGTATCCAGTGCCACAAACGTACTAAAGTTGACTTTAAAGACAACGCTTACTATACACAAATGCAGGCAGTACACGACCTTATAAAAGAAGGCAAACCGGTTACGGTTGCTCAAATGGGCGGTATCGAGTGCGGAAAGTGCCACTATTAATAATTGAATAAACACAGCATTACAGTTTATATAGCTTAAATGGATAGCAATAAAAAATACTGGAAAGGTTTAGAAGAGCTGAACAAAACACCTGAATTTGTTGAGAAAAATAAACACGAATTCGCGGAGCCTATTCCTATTGAAGATGTTTTGACTGGCGGCGGCTTAGCAGGTACTACCCCGCGCCGCGACTTTTTAAAAGCGTTGGGTTTTGGCGTTGGCGCAGTAACACTGGCTGCTTGTCAAAAAGTGCCTGTTCATAAATCAATTCCTTACTTAATAAAGCCCGAAGAAGTAACCCCGGGTGTGGCCAACTATTATGTTTCAACTTACGAGGGTAGCGCCATTTTGGTTAAAACCCGCGAAGGCAGGCCAATTAAAATTGAAGGTAACCCAAATGATATTTTAGCAAAGGGCGGTTTAAGCGGCCAGGCGCAGGCATCAGTGCTTGACCTGTACGATAGCAACCGTTTAAAAAACCCAATGCGCGATGGCAGCGATTACGGATGGGGACAAACTGATGGTTTTATAAAAAGCGAACTTGCAGCCATTAAAGCCGGCGGCAAAAAAATACGCATCGTATCATCAACCATAACCAGCCCTTCAACTTTAGCGGTTATCGCTGATTTCATTACAGCATTCCCTAACTCCAAGCATATCAGCTATGATGCTGTATCGTATACAGGTATCATTCAGGCTAATCAAAACAGTTTTAATAAAGCAGTATTGCCGCATTATAACTTTGATAAAGCAGATGTAATTGTAAGCTTTGGCGCCGATTTCCTGGGTACATGGATATCTCCAACCGAGTTTATCAGGCAATACGTTCAAAACCGTAACAACAAATCGCTGCAAGCGAAAAAGATGTCACGCCACATCCAGTTTGAAACCGGGATGAGCATAACAGGTTCAAATGCGGATGTGCGTATCCTTATCAAACCATCTGAAGAAGGTATTGCACTTGTTAATTTATATAATGCCTTATCGGGCACAACATTACCGGGCAGCAAAAAATTAGCCAATAACCCCAATGCCGATAAAGCAATTGCTATTGTCGCAAAAGAACTGACAGCAGCTAAAGGCAAAGCCCTGGTAGTTGCGGGTTCAAACGATGTGGCTACACAAGTATTGGTTAACGCCATCAATTCCCTGTTGGGCAGCTACGGTACTACTATCGACCTGGACAACCCATCGCACCAATACTCAGGTAATGATGCTGAACTGGTTGAGTTTACTAAGGAAATGAGCCGCGGCGAAGTTGATGCAGTATTCTTCCTGAATGCAAACCCTGTTTATGATTATTATAACAGCAAGGATATTACCGAGGGCTTGAAGAAAGTACGCCTGAAAGTGTCATTTGCCGACCACATGGATGAAACAGCATCGGCTTGTAATATAGTTGCGCCAAACAGCTATTACCTTGAATCATGGGGTGATGACAATGCTATCGAAGGGTACTACACTATTATACAGCCAGCTATTAACCCTGTTTATGATACCCGCCAGGCTGAACATAGCCTGATGATATGGGGTAACAACCCTGGTAAAGATTACTATACTTATATCAGGAACAACTGGGATAAAAACCTGCTTGCAAAAGGTGGTTTATCAGGCCAAAAAGGATGGGAAACCCTATTGCAAACAGGCTTTGTAAAAGCAACTCCTGTTACTTCAGGGACTTATACTTTCGGGCACGACCTGAATGCTGTTGCGCAAACCATACTTGACCATAGCAACCTGCTTGCAGCTGATGCCGGAAAAGTTGAATTGCAACTTTACCAAACCGTAGCAATGCGCGATGGTAAAAGGGCAAATAACCCGTGGCTGCAGGAAATGCCCGACCCGGTTTCGAAAGTAACCTGGGACAACTTTGCTGCCATGTCGCCAAGCGATATGAAGAAGTGGGGATACGCGGATGGCGATGTTATAAAAATTGACGCTAACGGTTACACTATTAGCTTACCGGTATTGGTTCAGCCAGGCCAAACACAGGGCACTATCTCGGTAGCTGTAGGTTACGGTCGTACGCTTTCAGGTCCTGTAGGCGATAATGTAGGCCAAAATGCCTATCCGTTCCACAGCCTTCGCAACGGCACATTTCAAACAAGCGCTGTCGCTACAATTACAGCAACCGGTAACAATTCTCCTCTTTCGCAAACACAAACGCACCACTCTATCGAGGGGCGTAACAGTATTATAAAAGAAGCCACCTTTACCGAATACCTGAAAAACCCTTCAACAGGTTCAGGCAATGAATCGGGGCATAAAGACTATAACGAAAACAACCTTTTCTGGCAGGAATATGACCACCCTCAGTATAACTGGGTAATGGCCATCGACCTTAACGCATGTACCGGCTGCGGCGCATGCGTGGTTGCTTGCAGCGCCGAAAATAATGTGCCCGTAGTTGGCAAGGCCGAAGTTGGCCGCCGCCGAGAAATGCACTGGATACGCATTGACCGTTACTACAGCTTTAACGATGACGGTAACGGCGGTGTAACCCGCGAAAGGGAGCTTTCAAAACTGGAAGACCTTGACAACGTAAGAGTTGTTTACCAGCCAATGCTTTGCCAGCACTGCGACCATGCACCTTGCGAAACAGTTTGCCCGGTGTTGGCAACAGTACACTCATCCGAAGGGTTGAACCACATGGCTTATAACCGTTGCGTAGGTACACGTTATTGTGCAAACAACTGCCCATACAAAGTACGCCGCTTCAACTGGTTTAACTACTGGAACGACTCGCGTTTTGAAAACTATTTACAAAACGACCATACACTGTTAGTACTTAACCCTGATGTGGTTACACGTTTACGTGGTGTGATGGAAAAATGCTCGATGTGTATCCAGCGTATACAAGCCGGTAAACTTAAAGCAAAAATTGAAAAACGCGCAGTTAAGGATGGCGATATAAAAGTTGCCTGCCAGCAAACCTGCCCTGCTAACGCAATAGTATTCGGTAACGCAAACGACCCTAACTCTGAAGTGTCAAAAGCATTGAAGAGCGAAAGGACTTACTACGTGCTCGAGGAATTGAATACGCAGCCGGGTGTTGGTTACCAGGTAAAAGTTAGAAATATATCTGAAACAGAAGCTTAAAATTAATTACAAGAGAGATTTAAAATATGGCATCTCATAGTGAATCAATAATCAGGGAACCGTTAATAACGGGGAAAGACATCACATACGCCAAGATCACCAATGATATATTGGCGCCGGTAGAACGGATGCCAGGACGTGCATGGTGGATAGGTTTTACCGTGGCTTCTTTGGGTGCCTGCCTGTGGGTATTTGCAGTAAGCTGGACATTTTGGTACGGAATAGGGGAGTGGGGACTAAATAAAACAGTGGGTTGGGCTTGGGATATCACCGGTTTCGTGTGGTGGGTAGGTATTGGTCACGCCGGAACGCTTATCTCTGCGATATTATTATTGTTCCGCCAAAACTGGCGTAACTCCATTAACCGCTCTGCCGAGGCGATGACCATCTTCGCGGTAATTTGTGCGGCCACATATGTAGTGTCGCACATGGGCCGCCCATGGTTAGCCTACTGGCCGTTGCCGCTGCCAAACCAGTTCGGTTCTATATGGGTTAACTTTAACTCGCCGCTTGTTTGGGACGTATTCGCGATATCAACTTACTTCTCGGTATCATTAGTATTTTGGTACACAGGTTTATTGCCCGATCTGGCAAGTATCCGCGACCGCGCTACAGGCCTGCGCCGCAAAATATATTCTTTTTGCTCTTTCGGCTGGACAGGTTCAGTAAAAACATGGCAGCGTTTTGAAACTGTGTGTTTAATATTGGCAGGTATTTCAACACCGCTGGTACTTTCGGTACACACTATAGTATCAATGGACTTTGCCACTTCGCTGGAACCGGGCTGGCACACTACTATATTCCCGCCATATTTCGTTGCGGGTGCTATCTTCTCGGGGTTTGCGATGGTGCAAACACTATTATTGGTAACGCGTAAAGTATTAGGACTTGAGAATTATATCACGATGTTCCACATCGAGGCGATGAACAAGATCATCCTGTTAACAGGATCCATAGTGGGCGTGGCTTACTTAACTGAGTTCTTTATCGCTTACTACTCGGGTAGTGAATATGAGCAATACACTTTCCTTAACAGGTTTATCGGGCCATATTGGTGGGCTGGTTGTATGATGTACGGTTGTAATGTGCTGATGACCCAGTTAATGTGGTTTAAAAAGATAAGGACGAGCATTCCGATTGCATGGGTATTATCTATTGTGGTTAACATAGGTATGTGGTTTGAAAGGTTTGTGATCATCGTTACCTCATTACACCGCGATTTCCTTCCGTCAAGCTGGGCAATGTTTTATCCAACCTGGGTTGATATGAGCGTATTTATCGGGTCGATAGGATTGTTTTTCACGATGTTCCTGTTGTTTATCAGGGTATTCCCATCCATCGCGATAGCCGAAGTAAAACTAATATTGAAGAGCTCGAGCGAGCAGGCTAAGAAAAAGATATTGGATCATGGTGGCCTTGATCCGGAACAAGTACAGTTTTATAAAGAGTCTTTAGTCACTTTTGATAGCGTTGAGATCGCTGATTACGAAAAAATATAAAAATGAGCAGCACCAAATATATTTTAGGCCTTTTTGATGATCCTGATGAAATGATGCATGGGATCGATGAGCTACAAAAAAACAGCATCCCAATTTACGATGTATACACGCCAATGCCTATACACGGAATCGAAAAGAAGCTGGGTATAAAGGATTCGCGCTTAGGTTGGGCTGCTTTTATGTTCGGCTGCCTGGGCGGTACAACCATATTTTCAATGGCCACCTACATGCTTGCGCTTGATTGGCCTATGAATATTGGCGGTAAGCCGGCATTTGCAGTGCCCGATTTTATTCCCATCACTTTTGAATGGACGGTATTGTTTACCGCATTTGGGATGACGGCCACTTTCTTTTATGCGACCCACCTGTTCCCGGGACGCACGCCAAGGGTAATGGACCTGAGGGCTACCGATGACAGGTTTGTTATTGCCATTGATGCCAAAGGCAATATACCGCATGATGATATAACAAATGTTTTAAAACAAGCAGGAGCAGTTGAAGTAAAGCATAACGACAGAAAATATGTTAGCTATGAATAAAAGAAAAATATTGGGCACAACGGTTATCGTTATCGCTGCAACGGTTATAATTTCATCGTGCAAAGATAAAAGGAGTACCGGTTGGGAATACGCTCCCAATATGTACGAGCATATCGCACCCGATCCGGATCAGAAAAATGATAATTTTAAGGATGGGAAAACGGCACAGGTACCACCGGCAGGCACTACGCCTGTAGGGTTTATCCGGTTTGATTATCCTAATACAAAGGATGGCTATGAACTGGCAGGTACTGAATATAAGGATACCATTGCCAATACCCCGCAAAATTTTGCACAGGGGCAAATGTTGTTCGAGCATTTTTGTTCACCCTGCCATGGCATGTCGGGCCAGGGCGATGGATTGGTAGTGGCACACGGGTTCCCTGCACCGCCATCGTATTCAAAAGGGCAATCATCACGCGGAGGCGCAATGAAGGACTTAACTGACGGTAAAATTTATCATACTATTACTTATGGCGTAAATGCAATGGGTTCATACGCTTCGCAGTTAGACCCGCAGGAACGCATGAAAGTAATTCTGTATGTTCACCATTTACAAACTTTATAAGCTGAATTTTTGATGAAGACTTCTCATAGTTTCGATGAACGATTTATATTTCAAGGCAGGGCCAAAACCTGGAGCCTTGTATTAATAGCTATTGGTGTAATTGGAATAGCAGTCGGTTTTTTAACCGGCAGTGGTGAACGCACATTTGCAAACTTGTTATTAATGGGTTATTACTTTGCCTGTGTTTGTACCTGCGGCGTGTTCTTTTGCGCTGTGCAATATGTAGCCCAGGCAGGCTGGTCGGCTTCTATTCTGCGTATTCCGCAGGCATTTGCCAAAGTACTGCCTATAGCCGCTGTGGTTTTACTGGTTATTATTGGATTAGGTTTGTTTTTTACACATCCGGGCCTCAACGAAGAAGGTAAGCAAACTATTATACCTTACCTGTATAAACAATGGGCGCTTAAAGGTATTACTACCCCGGGTAACGAAAATTACAATGCTGTTATAGCCGGTAAATCAGGCTTTCTGAATATTCCTTTCTTTCTTATCCGTTTAGTTACCTACCTGGGCTGCTATAGCTTATTAGGCTGGTTACTGGTAAAATATTCAAACAACGAAGATGAATTAGGCGGGATGCTTAATTATAATAAGAGCTTTAAAGTATCTGTTATATTCTTAGTTATATTCGGCTTTACTGTACCATTGTTTGCGTTTGATACCATTATGTCATTAGAAGCGCACTGGTTTTCAACCATGTTTGGCTGGTATAATTTTGCAGCCCTTTGGGTAAGCGGTATGGCGGTAATTACGCTTACACTTATCCTGTTAAAACAAGGTGGCTACATACAATGGGTTACCGAAGATCATTTGCATAATATGGGGCAATTATTATTTGGTTTCTCTATTTTCTGGACTTACTTATGGTTCGCACAGTTCCTGTTAACATGGTACGCTAACCTTCCTGAAGAAGCTGCTTATTTTTACCGCAGATGGGAGCCCGAATTTAAACCATGGTTCTGGTTAAACATCATTATTAACTTTGCAACGCCATTGTTAGTGCTGATGTCGCGCGATTCAAAACGGATGATCAGTGTATTAAAAGTTGCCTGTATCATTTTGATATGCGGCCACTGGCTTGATTACTGGCAAATGATAATGCCGGGCACTGTTGGCCCGCAATCAGGTTTCTTTAGCCCGGGCGATTCAAAAACAAGCTTTTTGTTTGGTATAGGCCCTATCGAAATTGCTGTATTTTTAGGGTTCGCAGGTTTATTTATGTTCGCTATGCTGAATGCGTTAAGCAAATTTAAATCACTTGCACCGAAAAGGCACCCGTTGCTGGAAGAGAGCCTGCACCATCACTTGTAATAATTATTAAATTTGCACTAAATAAAAAGAATACCAAACAAAGATTAAAATGGGATTCAAAAGATTAATACATTCTAAAAAAATAATATCGCTTTCTGCTGCGTTCCTGCTTTTTGGCACTAACCTGTTAATGGCGCAAAACACTGGCGGTACGGCTATAGATGGCTCAACGACAGATAAAAGTGTAATGTGGGGCAGCGTTGGCTATTATGTGCTTCTTTTCCTGGTAGGCTGCCTATGTGTTGCCATTCTTGGTAAAATATTAAGGGTATATGATCTTACCCAAAAAATGCAGGGCAAAAAAGGCCTGAACTGGAATAATATAATGGGGATAATCTGTTTAATATTCCTGATCGTGGGCATGTATGGCGCTTATTGGTCGTTAACTGTACAGGGTAGCATGAAATTGCCGGAAGCCGCATCAGTTCACGGTGTTGCTATTGATGACATGTTCGATGTTACAACCATCCTAACACTTATAGTATTTGTTATTACCCAGGTATTATTGTTCGGCTTTGCATTTTATTATCGTGGTTCCGAAAAACGCAAAGCCTATTACCTTCCGCATAATAATACCATTGAAAAAATATGGACCATTATACCGGCAATTGTTTTAACCATCCTGGTTGTTTTCGGATTTTTTACATGGCAAAAGGTAATGGATTATACCGAAGTGAAAGGCGACCTTAACATTGATATTACCGGTCACCAATTTGCATGGGAGCTGCGTTACCCAGGCCCGGATGGAAAGCTTGGTGCGGTTAACTATACATTGTCGAGCCCTCTGAACATATTAGGTGTTGATTTTAAAGACAGGAATAGTTTTGATGACCTTAAGGCCGATACTTTAGTATTACCTGTAAATAAATCGATAAGGTTGAATATACATGCACAGGATGTAATACACAGTGTTTTCCTTCCGCATTTCCGTGCGCAGTTAAATGCTGTACCGGGTTTGCCAACCTTCTTTAAATTTACCCCGACAATCACTACGGCGCAGATGCGTGCGAAAACTGATAACCCGAATTTTGAGTACACGCTTTATTGCAATAAAATATGCGGCGGGGGCCACTATAATATGCAAAAAGTAGTACGTGTGGTAACACAAGCCGAGTACCAGGATTGGATAGCAAAACAAAAGCCTTATTTAACTGATAAGTTAAGGGAGGAATTGAAGCTGCCCGTAACCCCGGCCCCAACCCCGGCCCCGGCTGTGGATACAACAGTAAAAACAGCTGCTGCAAAGCGGTTATCATCAAACAGGTTAGCGTTAAACAATTAATATATAAAGATTAGCGAGTATGTCAACATTAGCAGTTCACGATCACGGCGTAGTTCATCACGAAGAAGGTCACGAACACCATCATAAAGCAACTTTCCTGAATACCTACGTATTTAGCCAGGATCATAAATATATAGCCAAACAATTCCTTGTTACAGGGATAATTATGGCATTCATTGCAATGACCTTGTCTATTTTATTCAGGATACAGTTGGCTTATCCTGATAGGTCATTCCCTTTATTGGAAACTTTACTTGGCCGTTTTGCACCCGGTGGGCGTTTAAGCCCCGATTTTTATATGTCGCTGGTAACCATACACGGTACCATCATGGTGTTTTTTGTGTTAACGGCCGGCTTAAGCGGCACTTTCGCCAATTTACTTATTCCACTACAGGTTGGTGCACGTGACATGGCTTCGCCTTTTGTAAATATGCTGTCGTACTGGTTCTTTTTAACAGCAAGTATTATCATGCTGTCATCGTTCTTTGTCGAAAAAGGCCCTGCAAGTGGTGGCTGGACAATTTATCCGCCATTATCAGCATTGCCCGAAGCTATGCCCGGTTCAGGTTTGGGTATGACACTGTGGCTTATAAGCATGGTATGTTTTATAGGTTCGTCATTAATGGGCGGCATCAACTATGTAAGCACCGTTTTAAATATGCGCACAAAGGGTATGGACCTTTGGAAAATGCCTTTAACAGTTTGGGCGCTGTTTTTAACAGCCGTTTTAGGTGTACTTGCTTTCCCGGTTTTGGTTGCAGGTGTTGTGCTGTTAATTTTCGACCGTAGCTTTGGTACAAGCTTTTACCTTTCGGATATTGTATTAAATGGCCATGTGATGCCTTACGAAGGCGGTAGCCCAATATTGTTCCAGCATTTGTTTTGGTTTTTAGGCCACCCCGAGGTATATATCGTTATTATGCCTGCAATGGGTATAGCATCCGAAGTTATAGCAGTAAACTCGCGTAAACCTATATTTGGCTACCACGCCATGGTTTATTCACTGATCGGTATCTCGGTGTTATCCTTTATCGTTTGGGGCCACCACATGTTTATAACCGGGATGAACCCATTCCTTGGCGGTGTGTTCATGATTACAACGCTGATCATCGCAGTTCCATCGGCTGTAAAAACGTTTAACTGGCTGGCAACACTGTGGCGGGGCAATATCCGTTTCACACCTGCTATGCTTTTCTCTATCGGGATGGTATCGTTCTTTATTTCGGGCGGTTTAACCGGTATTTTCCTTGGTAACGCCGCTTTGGATATCCCTTTACACGATACTTATTTTGTTGTTGCCCACTTCCACCTTGTAATGGGGTCGGCAGCTATATTTGGGATGCTTGCCGGTGTTTATCACTGGTTCCCTAAAATGTTCCGCCGTTTGATGGACGAACGTTTAGGCTACCTGCATTTCTGGATAACTTTTATCGGCGCCTACCTGGTATTTTTCCCGATGCACTTTATGGGCCTTGACGGCGTTCCGCGTCGTTACTACGCTTTGACTGAGTTCCCGGCCTTCAACCGCTGGTTAACAGTAAATACATTTATCACCTGGGCAGCTATAATGGCCGGAATGGCACAGGTTGCTTTTATAGTGAATTTTGTTTACTCGATATTCTGGGGCAAAAAAACAACCCAAAACCCCTGGAATGCCAATACCCTTGAGTGGACTGCACCAATAGAACATCACCACGGCAATTGGGTGGGAGAAATACCAACAGTTTATCGCTGGCCATATGATTACAGTAAGCCAGGCGCCGACGAAGATTTTATCCCGCAAACGGTACCATATTCTGAAACGATGAGTTCAAATCTTCCGCATGATTTTGAAGATAATCCTGCCGGGTTGGAAGAATACACCAAATGGACTATTGCTAATAAAGCTAACGAAGAAGTTAAATAAAGTCGTAAGTCTAAAGTCTTGAGTCTAAAGTCGTAAGTCAAAGTTTAATAAAGCTTTTTGATTGGGCTACAGGACTTTAGACTTTAAACTTTAGACTTACGGCTTAAAAAATGAGGGCATCCGCATCAAAATTAAGATTCCAAAAAACTAATCTGATTGCAATAATTCTGCTTTTCATTTTGATACTTGCCGGTGGAATTGTCCGGAGTACAGGTTCCGGAATGGGATGCCCCGATTGGCCTAAATGTTTTGGGCAATATATCCCGCCTACAAACGCATCTGAGCTCCCAAAAGATTATAAGCAAAAATACGTTGCCGACAGGTCGGATAAGAATCAAAAATTCGCAAACACACTGGACGTTTTTGGCTTTAGCGACCTTGCAAAAAGGATACGTGAAGACAAATCCATACTTGTTCCCGAAGAATTTAACGCTGCTAAAACCTGGACGGAATATATAAACCGCCTTTTAGGTGAGATAACCGGCATGTTTTTACTGTTTGCTGCCATATTTTCGTTTAGTTACAGAAAGGAAAGTAAACTGATCCCATTTTTGTGCATACTTAATGTAATACTGGTTGGCTTTCAAGCCTGGCTTGGCTCCATAGTGGTATCTACAAACCTGGTTGCCTGGATTGTCACCGTGCATATGATATTAGCATTAGCTATTCTTGCAATAAGCATTAGCGCATATCACCTGGCGAAGGTTTACGGCAAGCATAACCTTAATATAAGCCCGATAACACATGTAGTTACTTTATTTGCATTGATTATATCTATACTTCAGATAGTTTTTGGAACCGAAGTGCGCGAAAAGATAGATGCCGTGGCAAGTCACCTGCAAGGCGGTTACCGCGAAGACTGGATAAGCAATGCCGGGGCGATATTTGTACAGCATAGGGACATTGCCATACTGGTGCTGCTTATTAATGTTGTGCTGTTTGCCTTGATACGTTCCGGCTTTGGCCGCCACTCTATGCAGCAACAGCTAATGAGCTTCGCGTTTTTAATGATCATGCTGCAAATTGTTACGGGTATATTATTATCATATTGGTCGTTGCCGCCGGCGGCGCAAGCTGCACATATTATATTGGCAAGCCTGGTATTTGGTGCACAGTTTTACCTGATGCTTAATTTATACCAGTCGGCAAAAATAGGGGAGGTACGGAGATGAAGTGGAGCGATTTTTCAAAACTTATCAAGCTGCGCCTCACATTCCTGGTGGTATTTTCAGCCTCCATATCATTTTTAATAGGCAGTAAAGTTAATGGCGAGATCAATTGGTTTAACTGGGGCAAGCTGATCATCGGCGGCTTTTTAGTTACTGCTGCTGCCAACTGCTTTAACGAGATCATTGAGAAAGACCTTGATAAACTAATGAAACGCACCATGGACAGGCCAATACCTGCCGGGCGCATGAATACCGGGCAGGCCCTGGTACTTGGCTTGTTTATGGGCATGGCAGGTACCTACCTTTTAGGGAGCCTTAATTTGGTTACTGGCTTGCTTTCGGTATTTTCCATCCTGTTATATGCATTTGCTTATACGCCAATGAAGCGAAAGTCCCCAATAGCGGTATTTGTAGGTGCTATACCAGGTGCATTGCCACCGCTTATTGGTTACGTAGCGGCCCACGAAAAAGTAGATGTGATCGCGCTGATATTATTTGGCATACAATTTATATGGCAATTTCCACATTTTTGGGCCATTGCTTGGGTTTTGGACG
>Ga0207029_10054_pt1 | contig 29812 bp, 17 predicted proteins | sample Alteio_BWMinCont_39_FD_153282 | JGI IMG/M metagenome (GOLD analysis project Ga0207029, IMG submission 153282) | Enriched cells from forest soil in Barre Woods Harvard Forest LTER site, Petersham, Massachusetts, United States -... | ecosystem: Environmental > Terrestrial > Soil > Temperate forest >...
TTAATTCAGGCACAAACCAGGCTGCTATATAATCATCGCCCAGGTGCTCCTGCAACCAGCTAAAGCCTCCGCCCTTGCCAGACGAATAAATTTCGTGCCCCAAACTTCTTAATGCAAATGTTTCATAAGCATGGTTGGATAGTTCGCGTATGGTATTGTATATCTTCACCTTTAATCCGGCCGCATGGGCAGAATCATCATACGCCTTCATTTTTTTCCAGGCGATAAAAGGATAATTGATATAAGGGTTAATCGCTGTCGCGTGATGTATATTTATGACAGTAGCCCCGGTTTCCTTAATGGTATCGATGGGTTTATAGGAATGATAAAACCTGGTTTCCCACTGAAAATCTGTATTAATTGGATGGAACGGCGTTATAAGCAAGTTGAAATTATAGTATAGTTCTTCGCCTTTGGCTAATTTTCTTTCACCGCTATAATTATCAGCAAGAATAGACTTACCTACCTCGGATACTTTGATCCCGCCTTTGTTATCATTTCCCCATGATGAAGGCAATATCAATGGCTTTTGTAAATAGAAATTGGTATTTAACGGCCGCACATATTTCTCATCGCGCAGCGAATATTGCAGGCCGGCGTTTACATTGCCGATCCATGCGCCATCCTGGTTTTTATGGGTAACGTCCCATTTCCAATCAAAATTCTCCGGGCGATAACCGCCTTTCTGCCCCAAACCCATCATATATTTAGCAACATCCTTTGTAAAAGGGATATGCATAGTAACATCTTTCAGGTCAACATCCTGTAAGGCCTTTACTCTTACGGTGTATGCAATAAAGCCGTCAAATTCCATGGATGCAGTTACTTCCATTTGCAAAGTATCATTGCCGCTGATCGCTTTCCACTGAATGGTGCCTGGTTCGGTTTTGGTAAATTGTACGCCGCGACTTTTCAATGTCATATTTTTACCGTCACTCATTTTGGTAAAATGAAAATGAATAGGCTCGGTTAACAGGTCGTTAGGCAGTTTTGAATAGCCCGTCATTTCGGGGGTAAAAAATGTTTGTATTTGTTTTGGGAAACCGTCTTTATTGATCTCTACTTTTCTTCCCAGCAAACTGACTGTATTTTCTTTAACCGCGAGCGGTATATAAGGCGCAATTACCGTATTCTGCTGCGCCATGGTGGAATTGAGCCATCTCAACCGGGTCATTTTCCATGGCTCATTTACACCGCCGTCGGCTAATAAGGTATTATTAACTGTTATCGATAATCGAATTTCCTTTGCAGGTTCACCCTTTACCTTAATAGTAGCTTTGCCTTTGTAGGTTGCAGGGCTTGCATCTTTTGGCACATCAATGCCACACCACAGTGGTTGCACGGTACCGGCTGCAACATTTACCGTTTTAGTAAGCGGCACGGCATCATAACCGATGCCATTGGTATTGATACAAAATATATTTTGAGCAGAAATTATTTTACCCGAAGAAGAAGTAAGATCGCTGAAAGTAACCTTTACATCTTCAATGTTTTGCAGCGCATAAACACCTAATTGAAATGCAAAATTTTCCCCTCTTGCAGCTTCACCGTTAAAATTATCCTGCGGCCCTCTGTCTATCCAGCGTTTGGGCAAATCGTTTACCATCCGGATTGAGTTTAACCGATCTTCAGGGAAAATCAGGAATTTCTCTCCATTATGCTTTTCAATTAACCGGTTGGTCTCATCTTTTGTAGCGATGACCTCCATCGGGTAAAAACTGTTGAAGGCATCGATGGATTGAAACTCTTTTACGGTGGCCGATGGAATATTATTATTACCGTCTATCGTATTCAGCCAATCCGCTGAGGCTGTGTTTTCGGGTTTCAAATAAACGCCTCTTGGGTAATTGGAACGGCCTTCATTTTTGTAGGGCATATAGTAGACATAGTACTCCCCTTTGCCCGAAACCGGTTCGAAATAGAGTTCACCATACTCGCGGTTTATCGCACCCGATTTTACGTTAGTTACTTTTTGATGCGTAGTAGCATCTTCAATAATTATCCGTTTATTTTGCGGGTCATTATCCCGCCTTCTCCATGGAATAATGGCTTTGGCTATCTTACCTGTACCATTAAATGCTAAAACAACCCTATGGTTCCCTAATGAATCCGGTAGCCAGCATTTTGGGCAATTTGTGTATGGAATATCCTGCGCGTAAGCAGCAATTCCAGCAAACAGAAGAATGAGGGTAAACAGTTTTCTTTTCATTAATGTTAATTTATATAATTTTTAGTTCCGGCATTGCGTTGGCCTCACCTAAATCCTCTCCAAAGGAGAGGACTTTAGCTTCGCGCTTTTTTATCCGATTTTAGAACCCTCTCCTTTGGAGAAGGCAGGGTGAGGCGCCTACAACCCATGTTAATTTAAGCAATATTTATATAGCCATGTACGGTATTATTATTTATTTGTCAGAATGTTGGTTTCAGGCCTTTACTTTCCCAATAGTCAATTATTGGCTTATATGGCCCGTATTTGTGTTGCGTTTCCGAAAAGTTGTCGTTAAAAGGACCCCTGTCGTAATCAATGGCCTTTTCTTTATAGTTTGGATATTGGTATTCTTTTACAAAGGGGCGCTTATGTATCTTATCATCATTTATAAAGGCCGCCAGGTCCAGCGCATCTGGTGAACTAAGGAATGGTTTATCGTATGTAGCTTTATCATAAGGCATGTTTGCAATCAGCCATTGGGCTAATTTAACGATGCGGTGCATACTTGAGCCGGGTTGGTATGCTTTAAGACCCCATAATGGCGGATAAGTATAGGTTACCCCGTTTGGCTGCATCAATCCCTCGCCGGATATACCGTGGCACCTTTCGCAATTGGCAGTGTACAATTGTGCGCCATGTTCAGGTGAGGCCGCTGTATCAGGAAAAGTTAACTCCAGGTTTTTTACACCTTTGGTATCACCGGTAACCCCCGATGAATCATTCAGCCATTTTAAATATGACATGATCGAAACCATTTCCCTGCTATCCAGCGGCAGGGGCTTGCCCAGGTGGGGGTGCATGATACAATTATTTATCCGTTCGGCTAATGACAAAACCCGGCCTTCCCTGGCACGATATCCCGGGTAATTCCGGAAAGACATCGCCAAATTCAGGGAATATGGTTTTGCCCCGGCATCCTGGTGGCAATTGCTGCAATTCATTTTATTGCCCAGGTATTTACCATTTATACCGTCGGGACCAATATAATAAGCGGTATGGAGCATTAATTCCCTGCCATATCTTACCTCATCACCGTATTTATCATGCGGTATTTTTGTGGTATCGATACTCACAATCGTATCCTTATTTGCAACAGGCGTTTTTGCATCAACTAAAGCCGCTTTAGCACTTTCATTACATGAAATTAAGACCTGGAGCGCAGGCCCCAGTATAAGAAGAAAAACAATAAACTGATAACTCTTTTTCATCGTTCCTTAATTTTAATATACCCCTTACGGCTTTAAATAAGGCGAAAGCTCGTCGGCTTTTATAAATTCCGCCCTGTAACTTGGCATAGCAGTTTCCATGGTCCATAACAATGTCCCTTTTCTATCTGCCAAAACCATTATGTGCCTTTTTGAACAGCAAACCAACACCGTTGTATCGTTGATCATGTAAGCGCTGCCCATTCGCCCGTTGAACACTTCCTTAGGCAGTTTTATGTGCAGGTCTAACTTTGATGTTTTATTTTTTTCATCCAATTTTAAAGCGAATACGCCCGATTGATGCTTCTCAACACCATTATCAAAAAACATCAGATTCCCATCGGCATTTATGTGGGCCGCATGTGCCTGGGTAAAGTCGCATTCGGCTGGCATAGCAATGGTGCCGCCTTTACCAAACTTCCATATCACTTTCCCGGTGTGCGAATCCACCTTCCATATCTGCCCGTTGTTAAAAAACGAAATAATATAATTGCCGTCCTTATCAAAATTTAAACTGTTGGCGTGCATCCAGTCTTTTTTATTTTTGAGTAGTTTAGCATCCTGTAATGGGTTCAAAACATCAAAAACGCTCCATTGCCATATTTTTTTGGCTTTATTATCCATTACGATAATGCCATCGCCGGCTACGGTATCTTTTTTGCTGCCGCCGATGGAACTAAGGTCCATTATCCTTTTATCTACATACAGCGTTACCAGCTGGTTTTTATCGTTTTTTAAAATTTCGTGGTGAATGGTATTTGTAAAATCACCCTGTCCCTTTTTTAAATTCAAAAGGGTATCGCCAAGTAAATTGATCTCTAATATCTGGCTACCATAGCTTGTTGGCTCATCATTGGTACCCAATATGGAAATGATGGTATGATCCTTTGTGAAATGCGCTACTTTAAAACCCATTCCATCAACCATATGATACCATCGTATCCGTCCCTGGTAATCAACCAAACATGCCGTGCCTGGTGCATATCTTTTATTTACGAGCATTAATCCATCTTTAAATTCCCCGGGTACAAACTTTGGAAACTTATTAATGGCTTTGAATTGTTCCTGCAGCCACATCGGCAGGTCATGCGATAGAAAACTGTAGGTTTTACTAACACTTTTAACCCCGTTATTTATGGTTATGATATGATAGCGGTAATTTGTTTTTGGCGCCAGGTTGCATAAAATAAGCGAATGCGAAACCGCGTTCTTTGAAACATTCGACAGCATCTTTTCATTGCCTCCATCCTTTTCAGGCCAGTACTCAGCGTAGGCGTCAACAGCAGCATCGGTTAGCACATCAACCTGTATTTTTAACTGGTTGTCATTGTGCAGCCCTATCCTGATCTCCTTTATATTGCTTCCGCCGTTATTGAAACAGCCTGAAAAAAATATTGAAAGGGTTAAGATGAAAACATATTCCGAAAAGCGCTTTATCATTTGCATCGTAAATATTTAACTTAAAATATCACTAAGAATACCCATCTGTCCCGATGAAATATTCTTAGTGATAGGAAAATTACATTTTTTATTGTTCCCTTCCGGAATTACTCAGGTTCGGGTTAAGCTGGACCTGGTTTAGCGGATAAGAAAAATATTGATCTTTAGGCAAACTAATGGTATTGGTTTGCCCGATAGATTTAAGGTAGGCATTTACAATAACATCGTATTGGCCCATTCTTAATAGATCGGCCCTGCGTTTTCCTTCGTAAAAGAATTCCCATCCGCGCTCCTGCAAAATGGCCAGCCTTAACGATGTTTGCGTATAGTTGCCCAAAACAAGCGGTGTAGCGTTTGAGCGCTGCCTAACCTGGTTAATTAATGTTATACTTTCGGAATTTGGACCATTCAGTTCATTTAAGGCTTCAGCCCTGCTTAATAATACATCGGCATAGCGCAAAATATCAACGCTGTGCCCATCGTAATAAAGGTTTACTGAACCAAGTGAATCGGCATACTTTGAGGTAGCCACGTTAGGCATATACAAAACGCCGGCAGGCGGGGTAGCGCCCTGTGTTGGGGCCTCTTCATGTATCAAACCATCAGTACCGTGATATTTAGGGAAAAATTCACCTCCACGGGCATCATTAGCAGCAAAGCTGTGGTAAAAAGACCAGGTTACTGCGTAATACTGCCACCTGTTTGGTATAGCCGGATGTACCAGCGGGCCAAAATGGTTCATTAATTCAGTTCCGTTTACATTGGCATCGCTCAATACCGAGAATATATTTTCAGAACACCATTTGTTGGCCTCTAAAAATAAGCCCTGGTACGATGGGTAAAGCTGGTATGTACCCGCGCTAATTACCTGCTGCATCATATCGGCCGATTTTTGCCACTGATGCTGGCGCAAATATAATTTCCCAAGCAAAGTCATTGCAGCGCCTTTTGTAGCCCTGCCCGGATCATTGGTTGAATAGATTGCATTACCCGCATAACTTACCGGAAGAACGTTAATTGAATTTTGCAGATCCGAGATCAGCAAGGTCTCAATATCAGCTACAGATGTAACAGGCGCCTGGCTTAAGTAATTTGGGTTGGCCAAATTTGCTTCCGTTGCCAAAACCACCGGGCCCCAGGCATCGGTTAGGTCCATATAAGCTACAGCACGTAAAAATTTCGCCTCGGCCAAAAACTGTGCCTTCTGCGCAGCAGTAATTGTTGTCATGGGCGTAATATTATAAATAGCGCTGTTGGCGTCTGCTATCAATTTATAAATTTGACGCCAGTCTTCGGCAAGTAAGCCGTTAGCTGAATTCCATTGGGCAAGCGAAAGCTGGCCAGGGTCGCCGCCGTAGCTGCAATTGCCAACATCGGTAGGCAGATCGGTAAGGGCAAAGTGCCTTACTGTCCAGTAATCATAATTGTCGGTAATTGAAGGGCCCTTCAAACGGGCATAAACTGCATTTACTGCAGCAATAGCGTCCGACTCAGTTTGAAAAGCATTCACACTGGTAAGGCTGCTAACTACTTTAGGGTCTAAATTCTTATTGCAGGAAAACTGCAGGATGACCGCTGGTATGAGAAGCAAAATATATTTTTTCATTTTTTTTATTTTATGTTGATCCTTTATAAATAAAGATATTTTATTAATGGACAGAAAGTTTTACTCCAATAATATAGGTTCTGAAAGCGGGGAAACCGCCAAAATCCAAACCACCGGCAATATTGCTGCCACTATAACCACCCGCAGCGTTAAGCGCCTGGCCCTGGTGAACATTTTCCTCCGGATCAGTGCCTTTGTAGCCTGTAAAAGTTAATAAGTTTTGGCCTTCAGCATATACCGTAAGCCCACGGATAAATGGGGTTTTTGCAAATACAGAAGGTGGCACAGTGTAGCTGAATGACGCTGTTTTTAAACGCACGTAAGACGCATTTTGAACGAACTTTGAGTTAACGTAGCCCCCGTACTGGCTTAAAAAATAACCTTCGCGCGGTATGTTTGTGTTTTGGTTAGTTGTGGTCCACCTGTCTAAAGCTGCGGCACCGGTTGTTGACTCCAATACTAATGCATTCATATTATACAGATCGTAATCAAATGCTCCCTGGAAGAAGACGCTTAAACCAAACCCTTTATAGGAAAAATTATTCCCAAGGGCCGCAGTATAATGGGGATTTGAGTTACCCAAATAGGTCTGATCGGCAGGCGTAATAACACCATCGCCATTTACATCCTTATATAACGGGTCGCCTGGTTTTGCATTAGGTTCTGGTGCATAAGTTTGCCCAGTTTTAAGCACGCCCGCATATTCGTAACCATAAAATTCGCCTAATTCCTGGCCAACAGCTATTTTAGTAAACTGTGCACCCGAAACTGTTCCGCTTGGGTTAGCTGTATTTGAATAAATTGCTGAAATGCCTGGTGCTAACGACAAAACTTTTTGTTTGTTATAAGCTCCATTTAAACTGCTGGTCCATGAAAAACCACCAGATTTTACGTTGACGGTATTTATACCCAATTCAATACCCTGATTTTGTATTGAGCCGGCATTTACTATTTCAGTACTGGCGCCCCACCAGTTTCCAACGGGAACATTCAATAATAAATTAGAAGTAGTTTTCCTGTACACATCTAAGGTAGCCGTTACACGGTCATTAAGAAAGCCCATATCTAAACCTGCATCAAATTGAGCTGTACTTTCCCATTTTAAACTTGGGTTAGGCAGCGATGACGGCTCGATGCCCACCTGGAGCGGGCCACCAGGGGCAAGCACCGTATTCCATGGACTAAACGTGCTTAAATAAGCGTTAGCCTGGGGAATACGGTCGTTCCCGGTTACACCATAACCAATCCTAACTTTCAGATTTGAAAATGTATTTAAGTTTTTTATAAAATCATCTTCTCCTAACTTATAGGCAACTGCCCCTGATGGAAAGATACCGTGGCTATTTTTAGGGCCGAATCGTGACGATCCATCATCTCTTAAAGTGAAGGTGGCTAATAATTTATCCTTGAAAGCATAATTTATCCTTGTATAGTAGTCGGTGCCTGTTGTCTGTACCCTGTAACTGCTGGGTGAAGTTGCAATTGAACCTGCTGTTAAATTATAAAACAAAAAGTCATTAGTTGAATAACCCTGCGACCCGGCACCTAATCCCTGGTCAACGTCTTTTTGATTTGAATTACCTAACAATACGGTAAAATCATTGTCCTTATGAATATTAAATTTATAAGTAAAATAATTTTCAACCAGCCACCTGAAGGTAGAATACCAATTATCAGTGGCTATACCCGGGTTAGTAAGGCCAAGATCCTGGTTATTTGGCGAATATGTGCCGGCAATTGTTTGATTGTATTCGGCGCCGGCGCTTACGTGGTACGTAAGGTTTTTTAATAAAGAATAATCAAGGTAGATATTACCATTGCCAAACTTGTTTTGGGTATTATTTGTTGCTGACAGCAAACTGTATATTGGATTGCCGTTACCACCCGTTTGGGGATTATAAAATACATTAAAACTACCATCGGGTTTATAGATGGGTACGTTAGGCGGTGCAACCAACAGGCCGAAAATCGGTGCGGTAATATCACCCGGATACGATTGCTGATCTGCAACAGAGCTTGAGCCATAAAAGTTAACGCCTATTTTGATATTTTCATTGAGCGTTTTTTCGGCCCCTAACCTTCCGGAGTATTTTTGAAAGTCGGTATTCTTTAATACCCCAACCTGGTCGAGATAATTTACAGAAGCAAAAATTTTAGAATCCTTATTATTGCTGCTTACACTAACGCTCCTGTTATCAACAGTAGCGGTTTGTGTAGCGGCTTGCAACCAATTAGTATTGGCAGGTGTAAAACCCGGGCCGTAGGGCTCTGATTTACCATCTTCAATAGCTGTAGCATTCTGAATGTCGGTATATTGCTGCCCTGTTAATAAAGCAGGTTTGTAAGTATCATATTGCCAACCGTTAGATACATCGGCATCAATAGAAACCTGGCCAGGTGTTCCCTTCTTGGTTGTAATTAAAACTACACCATTTGCGCCACGCGAACCATATATTGCCGTTGCCGAAGCGTCTTTTAAGATTTGAATATCGGCGATATCATTTGGGTTGATCAGGTTTCCATAATCAGAAATAAACCCGTCGATAACATATAAAGGTTCATTACTTGCATTAATGGAATTACCACCCCTTATCGTAATGGAGATACCACCACCCGGCGAAAAATCTGTTTGTTGCACCAGCACCCCTGCTGCTTTACCCTGTATAGCCTGGCCTACATTTGATATTGAGCCACCCAGGTTCAGGTCATCACCTTTTATTGAGCTGACAGAGCCGGTGACATCGGATTTTTTTACAGTACCGTACCCTACCACCACCACTTCATTTAACTTATTCAGGTCATCATCTAAAACAATCGAAACCTCGTTTGAATTTCCAATTGAGACTTCCTTCGTTTTATATCCTATAAAGGATACTGTTAATATACCTGTATTATTTTTCAGGGTTATTTTAAACTTCCCGTTTATATCGGTTACGGCTGAGTTTGATGTCCCTTTTTCATTAATAGTTGCACCAATTACCGCAACTCCTTTGCTATCGTTTACAGTGCCGGTTATTGCTCTTGTTTGCGCACTTGCAAGTACCGGTAAAAATAATAACAAACAACAGCAGATGTTTTTTAATAGCAGACTGCCTGCCCTGCTCTTTATTGGAAAGATCGTTTTTCTGACACCTGATCCAAATTGTGTGTAAACTTTAATCATACATTTTTAGTGTTAATGTTAGTTGGTTTTGTTTTTGTTAGTATTTTCAGTTGTTTTTGAATTACGGAAATTAGAGCTTACCCATAATAAAAACAACGTTTAAGAGGCTCAAACACAGCGCAAACGTTTGTTTTTGCGGAAAATGAACCCACGCAAACGTTTGATAAATTAATGATCAATTAACATTCAGGGATTTTTGGGGGAGTATATTGCGATCTTTTGACCTTCCTAAATAATATTTTTTGTAATTATATCCCCGAAACGTCATGTTTTGGATTATCTCTAAATTTTTTTTGGTTAGAACAAAAAATAAACAGGATCGCAGACCTTTTTTTTTAGCACCAATGGGGATATTTTATAATTGAAAAAGGCGCCTTTCGCACACAAAAAAGCCAGCTGTTATTACTCAGCTGGCCTTTAAAACGGTGTAATCACTTCACTCTCAACGCATGGAAAGAATATCTTCCATTCTAAACACCGGTATTTATTTTACACAAAAAACTTTCGTTTAACATGGAGGGCTTATTATAAAGTAATGGCTGGCCTGCAAGCGTTTCGACCGTACAGCCGCTAAAATGGGCAATTGCCTGCCCTGCTGCTGTATCCCATTCCATAGTTGGTCCTTTACGAAAATACAGATGGGCTTTCCCTTCGGCGATCATACAAAACTTAATAGAGCTGCCAACGGCTATAAAATCAACAACCGGATACGCAGCGATAACTGCATCTTCGTCCCCATCCGAATGAGAACGGCTGCCAACGGCTATCCAATTATGTGCGCTTTTATCTGCTCTTATTTGCAAAGGTTGTTCAGCCGGTACCTGCTTCCAACTTCCCGAAACGCTATCGCCGTAGTATAGCAGGTTTTGTGTTGGGATATAAATTATTCCCAGCACCGGGGCCTGGTTATGGATAAGGGCGATGTTTACGGTAAACTCACCGTTTCTTTTAATAAACTCCTTTGTTCCATCCAGCGGATCGACGCACCAATAGTAATCCCAATTTCTCCGCACTTCATAAGGCGTGTGTTTACCTTCTTCGGATATAATTGGAATTTGAGGGTACAGTTTTGTTAAACCTTTGTATATGAGTACATGTGATACCTGGTCCGCAATAGTTAAAGGAGAAGAGTCCTCTTTACTGGTTATATTAAAATCCTGTTCAGGATCATCATAAATATTCATGATCGCATGCCCCGCTGCAACTGCAATATCTAAAACCGGGCCAATGTCTATTCTCATACTCCTGTTCGTTAAGGCATTTTATAAACATTATTACTGCGGTCTGTATCAGGGAACCGTCTATCGGGGTCAATGATTACGGAAGCAATTTTGGTGGTTGAATTACATCTCAAAGTCCATTTTGCACCCCGTTGCCATACCTCAACAGGAAGTTTAATAAGCTGAACATACCCATTTTGCCCGGTTACTTTTAAAGTGACAGGCAGGGCCATTTCTCCCAGGTTTTCTATGGAAATAAGTGCGCCTTGTGAGGGATCATTATTTATATACTTAACGTCGGTTACAGCCTGATCTACATTCCAGGTAGTATAAAACCATTCTTTCCAAAACCAGTTGAGGTTATCCCCGGCAGCGTCATTCATAGTGCGGAAAAAGTCATCCGGCTGGGGATGCTTATACGCCCAGCGTTTTATGTAGATATTAAAAGCGTAGTCAAACCTATCCGGGCCTAAAACTTCATTTCGCAGGATATTTAAGGCCAAAGCCGTTTTATAATAGTATAAGCCGCCTTCGGTCATTACTTCCGGCGCCGTCATTAATGGCGCTTTCTCTTTCAGCAGGCTGCGCGTTATACCTATTGCCGCACTGGACGTATCCACATATTCGCCATGATTAAATGCGGCAGTTGAGTATCCGTTAATGAAGGTATTTAAACCCTCATCCATCCACATAAAGCGGCGTTCATTACTGCCTACTATCATCGGAAACCAGTTATGCCCGATTTCATGGGTAACATCGCGCCACAGATCATCGTTTTTTATCTCGTAACTGCAAAATACTATACCCGGATATTCCATACCAAGCGCCACACCCGCCACTACAAATGCCGAATGCCAGGGGTAAACAAAATAACTGTTGGAGTAGAACTCAATACTATGTTTTAAATACTGTGCCGCCCGGCTATATCTTTCACGTCCAACACTTTCTGCAGGATATACGGCCATGGCCAGGCCGCCTTTTCCTGAAGGCAGGTTGATACGCGCCGCGTCCCAGATAAATGACCTGGATGCTGACCAGGAAACATCGCGCGTGTTATGCATTTTATAGTGCCAGGTTAATGTACCCTGCTGCTTCGGCCTTGAACCGGGGGCGCCAACTTCCCGCCTGCTAATAATACTAACCGTGCTATCGCTCTTTCCGGCATCCGCCAAACGCTTAATTTGTGTACCTGTTAAAACCTGCTGCGGATTTTGAAGATCGCCGGAACCCGCAACTATCATATCAGAGGGTACGGTAATAAAATAATCATAATCGCCGTATTCGCAATAAAACTCTCCCTCGCCCATATAAGGCAAGGTATTCCATCCCTCCACATCATCATAAACACACATACGCGGGTACCATTGGGCTAATTGATAGATCGTCCCTTGTTTAGTGGCCAATCTGCCCATCCGGTCGGCGCCATGTTCAGGAATAAAAAAGGAATAATTTACTTTTATGTTGATCTGATCTCCATGTGGCTTTACCGCAAAGGGTAAACGTATTTCCATACGGGTATCAGAAATTACAGGTTCAACCCGGTATGTTTTACCCATGTAGGTAACAGAAACCGATGCTATCTGGTATCCTTTAGTATATTTTTTCACATCAAAGCGGCCACCTGTAACAGGTGTTGCGGCTGTTCCTCTTGAATCTGCCCTGAATAAGTTCTGATCAACTTGCAGCCATAAATAGTTTAGCGTATCCGGGCTGTTATTGGTGTAATTAATACTAACATCCCCTTTTACCAAAGTATCTTTTTCTATCAAGGCTGCGCTAATAACGTAACTGGCTGAATTTTGCCAGTATTTAGGTCCCGGTGCGCCATTGGCACTTCTTAATTCATTGCCGTTATGGGTGAAAAATGAAGGATCGAATACCTGTAATGGATTGTAGGAAGATTTAGTTTGCGCCATTGAATAAAATGGCAGCATACACATACACAACAGTCCTGATTTTATAAGTCGTTTATAATTTATCATCGGTTATAAATTAAATTGGAAGGGCATTTTCCCTGATATCCTTCAAAATCTGTAATTGTAATGCTCTTTTGTCCAAATCAGATTGCCTCGCATTTTTTAAGATGCCCTTTTTTAATAGTTCATTCTCGATACCATATTTTTCAATAGCGGCCCCTGAAACCAAATTGAGATTAGCTAATGAAGTAACCAGTGGATAATTAAGCTTCCTTAAAACGTCCTGAGAAACCAATTCAAAAATTTCTATTTCTTGTTTCGTCAACTCCTTATGGAATTTGCCGGTATTGTTGCTAATGATCGGTTTTTCAAGATTTTGCCACATTTCACCGGCGGCGGCAGTAGCTTTTGATTCGTTAGAGTGATAAAAATCTAGCATGTTTTCAGCATAAGATATATCCAAAAATCTGCACAATTTCCTGATAACCGCTTCTGGCTGTTGGATCAGCGTTTCATAATTAAGTGAAAAAAAACGATCCTCACCCATTGATTCAGCTAATTTTATGCAGGCTGCCTGGTCTTTCGTCCATTGACTGGCCAGGTTATAAATATGTTTTTCTCCAACTATCGCTTTTTTAAAGGATAGCGCCACATCCCTGCCATCCCTGTACAGATAGATATATTTTAAATCAGGGTTATACTTTTCCAGGTCATTGGCATAATGAACGTTGGCCATGCTTTTGCAGCACCAATATTTTGCGTTTTTATGAATAGCGGCCTGTTCGTAAACAAGCCTGTTTATTTCAAAAAGACTATAGCTTTTAGAATTATCAAATATCCAGTCCCTGTCGGGTTTTATGCCATCCCACGGAACCGGGTTAGCCTCAACATAACTAACCACATCGTTTATTAACGCTTTATAAGCATCAGTATCAAGCGGTTCATAAAGTTGCAACAAGGGAACAAACGTAACCAGGATATGCGGCGGATGGGGCGATGCGATCTCGGCCGATTGATCCAATATTACCCTCAACAGGTTTGAACCCGACCTCTGTGTGCCGATTATTTGAATACCGCGTGGTTTTTTAAAATTGCTCATGTTAAATGTACTTTGTTATTACGCCGATAGCTATTGACGCGATGATTAAATAAACCGGGCTTATTTTATATTTAAAACTCAGGATTAATGCAGCGATGGCTATTAATACGATGCTTAATGATAATGGCTGCAACATTAAAATCCGTATTGCAGATGATATGATAAGGCCAATAACCACCACCTTTATACCAACAATCATGTTTTTAACCAAGTGATGGTCTTTTGTTTTCTTAAACGCTTTGGCAACTATTATCATCAAAATTGCTGAAGGCGCGAACATGGCGATGGTTGCGACTATAGCTCCAAAAATACCCGCCAGTTTGTACCCGATAAACGTAGCGCTCACCAGGATGGGCCCTGGGGTAGCCTGGCTAAATGCGATGGCATCAATAAATTGCTGCGAGGTAAGCCAGTGCATATCTTTCACAAATAAGGTTTGCATTAAAGGGACCATAACATAGCCGCCGCCAAATAATGAAAGGCTTATCCCCGAAAAAGCCACAGCTATTTTCAATAGTAAGCTATTGAGGTTTTTGTAGGCATTGCTGATAAAAAAAACTTCATTAACGACAAATAAGCTGATAAGCAAGTTATTACCGATGTTAGTTTTGAATTTACTTTTAATTTCAGGACCATTAACCAATGAGCCCCTTGCGTGTTTATTGTTGCCAACTACTACACCAGCAATGGCACCCGATAAAATAAGGGCAATTGTAATTATATAACTGTTTGTTACCGACATAACTACAATTGCAAACAAACAGCATAAAGCCTTTTGGTAATTTAGCGCAATCTCCTTTTTATATAATTGAAAACCTGTTGATAAAATAATTGCGCTTACTGTGGCGCCCATGTAATACATAATTTCGGCCCAATTAATTTTGTAGGCGTGGGCAAAATATGCCCATGACAAAATCAGTATTAAGGTACAGGCCGGCAACAAAACCGCCAGCATACTAATTATAGCCCCGGCTTTGCCTTTGAGGTGATAACCAATATAAGCAACAACATTTACGGCAAGCGGCCCGGGCAGCAAACTGGCAACAGTTACGCCGTCCAGTATTACTTCATTATTTAAGGTTTCATCTTTTTCAACCATTATTGTTTGAACCAATGAAATTAAGGCCATGTAACCGCCAAAACTTACGCATCCGATTTTGAAAAAAGTAAAAAACAGATATTTGAGGGTTATCCTTTTAGTCGCAGGCGTATTTATACTACTTTCTGCCAATTGAATTTGAACTATCGAAGCGTTAAACACTATACATATCAATTAAAGTTTTTTGAAATTTACAGACAAACTTCTTTTAATCAATCTGAAATTCCAACACAAACGTTTGATAAAGCTTAAATATGGCGCCATTCAATTATGAGCGGCACAAATTTAAAACCATAGCCGATGTCATTTTTGCGAGATCAAATTCCGGTTTCCATCCCCAATCTTTTACTGCTTCGCTATCATCTATTGAAGCCGGCCACGAATCGGCTATATTTTGCCGAAAATCGGGACTAAAGCCGCATTTAAAATCCGGGTAATGCATCTTTATTTCCTTAAACAAATCTGCAGGTGTAAAACTTAGTCCGGAAAGATTATATGACGACCTTATTTTAATTTGAGCCTCGTCTGCTTCCATTAAATTAAGCGTAGCCTGCAAGGCATCATCAATATATATCATTGGTAAACGCGTATTTTCATTTAAATAGCAAACATAGTTTTGTTGTGCAATTGCTTTGTGAAATATATCCACTGCATAATCAGTAGTGCCGCCACCCGGCATTGACTGGTAACTTATAACTCCGGGATATCTTAACGAACGTATGTCGATACCATAACGTTTATGGTAATATGAAGACCAGTTTTCGGCTGCAACTTTACTTACCCCATATATAGTTGAGGGATTGAGATAAGTATTTTGAGGCGTTTGTTCTTTTTGCGCATCAGCCCCAAAAACCGCGATAGAACTCGGAACGAAAACTTTTTTTATACCACCTGATCTTGCGACCTCAAAAACGTTTAGCAATGTCTGCATATTTAAATTCCATGCCCAAACAGGGTCGGCCTCCCCTTTTGCCGAAAGAATAGCAGCAAGTTGATATATTTGAGTAATACCGTGCTTTTTGCAAATGTTTGCTAAATCGACCGCGTTTGTGGCATCGAATTTCTCAAAAATTCCGCAAGGCGAAACGGGTGCGTATAAATCAGCTCCGATAACATTGTTTAAACCGAATGCTTTTTGTAATACCGGGAGTAAGGCAGTTCCAATCTGACCATTTGCTCCTATAACTAAAATTTTATCTGTATACATCTTTTAAAATCAATCTAATTATTTAGCCCCTTTTATTTCCCGGCGAATACTTATTTTTGTAGTTCCGAACATTATTTGGGTTATAGAGCCGTTCAATAGTGTGTTAATATTAATTCGCGAAAATTATCTGAGATGGGTATATCTCAATTTTTTTATGAAACTATAAATTAAGTCCCTTACAGGGGTGCCTTTGTTTGCACTTATACAACGCAAACGTTTGAAAACATAAAAATCTCTGGGATATATCCGCGAATAAGGTATAATTTGCGCTTTAAAGTACCTTTGAAAGATCAATTAGAGAAATTTTAATAGTAACTTTAGGTTTAAGGCTCAATTAAGGGCGTTTTAACTGGTTTTATAAATGTCATCAAAGCCAATTACAATCAAGGAAATTGCTTCTATTTTGAATATTTCGGTGTCTACGGTGTCGAGGGCTCTTCATGATCATCCCAGCATTGGATTAACAATGCGATCAAAGGTGAAAAAATTAGCGAAAGAACTTAATTATGAGCCTAATCAAACAGCGATATCTTTTCAAAAAGGAAAGACCTATACCATTGGTGTAATTTTGCCAGAGCTTTCTGAATCATTTTTTTCCACAGCCGTTAGCGCTATTGAAGATACAGCCTACAAAAAAAACTATACTGTACTGCTGGCCCAATCACATGATAGTGAACAGACCGAAAAGCAACTGGTTGAAAAGATGAAGAATCACCGGGTAGATGGCCTTTTGGTTTCAGTTGCCAAAAACACTTCCACTTTTGAACACTTCCGGTCACTGGAAAAATACAACATACCCATAGTTTTTTTTGATCGCGTCCCGGAAATACCCGATATTCACTATGTAGGGTGCAATATGGAAACGGGTACAGTTGAGGCCGTAAGCTATTTGTTAAAAAAAGGACATCGTGCAATTGGGATGATCAACGGGCCTAAAACATTGCTGGCCAGTGGTCAACGTCGTGAAGGTTATATTAAGGCCATGATCGGCAACAGGCTTAAATTTGACCCGTCGTTAATAGTAAGTTGCGACCTGACGGAAGAAGGAACCAAAGAGGCGTTAAACGAATTATTAGCGAGCAAAAGAAAACCGACGGCTATTGTAACTTTTAATGATTATGTTTCACTGTTTGCTATAAAACATGCACGAGGCCTTAACATCAGCATAAATACTGATCTGGCATTTGTAAGCTATGCTAACCTGCCGCTTATAAACTATATGGATCATACACCTGTGGCATCGGTTGAGCAGTTCCCATACCTCCAGGGGCAAAAAGCAACTGATATATTAATGGACCTGCTTAATCAAAAAAATATAAAGACCCAGGAACATACGGCTTATTACAGAATTATTATCGAATCGCAATTGATAGAAAATAAAAAAGGGTCCCATTAAAAAAGACGCTCAATCGTTTGCGCAAATATTTAACACATCCATTATGTATGTTTGGTTGATCAATAACCAAACTTATGTTTGAGAACATTTTACTTAGCTTCGGCTTAAATCCTTCTGATTATACTATTCTACCTTTCGGCTCCGGTTTAATTAACCGTACATTCAAAGTATCCGGCAATGCCGGCGATTATATTCTTCAGCAAATCAATGTTAACGTTTTTAAATCGCCCGAGGATATTGCCGAAAATCTATCTTTATTACATAGCTATTTTGAAAAAAATAAATCTGATTATCTCTTTGTAGCCCCCTTACCGGCGGTTTCAGGGGAATTTTTAGTTAAATCAGCATCCGGTAATATTTTCAGATTGTTTCCATTTGTAAAGGGATCGCAAACCATCAATTTTATAAGCTATGAAAAGGAGGCATTTGAAGCGGCAAAGCAGTTTGGCAGGTTTACACGCTTGCTTAAAGAGTTTGAAATAGGACAGCTGAAATATACACTACCTGCTTTTCATGACCTGGAATTAAGATTTGAACAATTTAAAACCGCATACGAGAATGCAACAAGAGAGCGATTAGACCAGGCCTCGAATGAAATTAAGGAAGTATATAAACATTATTATATTTTGCAGACCTATAGGCAGCTGATCGCGAATAATGAGCTGCCCCTGCGGGTTATTCATCATGATACCAAAATCAGCAATATCCTGTTCGACGATCAGCAAAATGGATTGTGTGTAATTGATTTGGATACTGTAATGCCCGGATATTATTTGAGTGATGTTGGAGATATGATGAGAACCTATTTGTCACCTGCCAATGAAGAAGAGGCCGACCTTTCTAAAATCCATATCCGTGAAAACATTTTTTATGCCATTTGCAAAGGGTACCTGTCAGAGATGGGAACAGTGCTAAGTGAAACAGAAAAAAAATATTTTATATTTTCTGGAAAGTTGATGATCTATATGCAGGCCATCCGCTTTTTGACAGATTTTCTTAATAACGATATTTATTACGAGAATAAATACCCGGGGCATAACTTAAACAGGACAAGGAATCAGCTAACATTGCTCAAAAAGTACGAAGATTCGGAGGAGAAATTCGAGGATTTGCTGGTAAGGGCGCAAAAAGATTTTTCAATCGCTTAAAAATGGATTGACTTGATCATCACTTTAATTCTTAGCTCATTATAAAAATGCCTGAAAACAAAAAAGAGCACCCAAAAAGGGGCACTCTTTAAACTAAGCTTTAAATCGATCAACTAAATCTCACCTCAGTTCTCTTTAATAGCTTTCAGGGCGTATTCGCATTTTTTTCCAAAACTGTCTTTGGTAACGGGCCCTTGTTTATTAATATTCAATTTGACATACTAATTATGGTTGTTCCATGGTATATAACGATTTTACTTCGGTATCGCTTAAAACGGTGTTGTAAAGATGTATATCATCAAGCGACCCGATAAAATAATTACCGCCATAATAAGCGTTGGGGCTGTTTGGATCGGTAAAGTTATACGCTGTTTTAGGAAGTTCGTTTCCTATAGCAACCGGTGGCGGCGAAACCAGGGAAATTGGGTCGCCTGTAACGTTGGCTGTTTTTACCAACGCGCCGTTGATGTAAAATTTCTCGGTGCCATTTGTAAAACTCGCTACCACTTGTGTCCATACGCCCAGTGTAACCGATGGGCCGCCATCGTCCTGATCATGATCGCCGGTGCTGGTATTTACGGTTAGGAAAGGTAAGTCGCCGCCTTGTAATTGGAATTTATACCCATTCCAGCGGTCAACAGAAAATATATAATTGCCATTACTCGCCAAAGCTGGTTTTATCCATGCGCAAATGGTAAAATTTGAGGGCCGCAATGATACATCAAAAGGCACTTCAATATAAGCCCCGTTATTAAAGTCATAAGCGCTATTGGCATTGCCGTACCTGTCGGCAACCAAAACAGGTAATGTAGCGCCATCAACGGCAGGGGCGCCGTAAGGGCCTACCCAACCGGTTTGTAAAGTACCATTATGGCCATTGCCCGATACATCATTTGCGTTTCCGTTAAAAGTCCAGGAGGCAACCAGGTTGGCAGCGGAAATTTGCTGAATTAAATTAACATTAAACTGCGTTGCTGCCCGCATAAGGTTTGCCAGCGCATTATTAACCTGTTGTTGCGTAAACTGGCCTGCCACAACACTTTGGGCTAAAGTTAAGGCTGTTTGAAGCGCAGCCTTTGATCCCGGCACATAATCTCCCGCTTGCTTTCCTTCAACCGCCTTGGTATAAACCGCCGTCAATGAATCTGTTTCTGAAACAAGCTTCGTCTTGTCTGACGTATAATCTGGTTTAGCAGGGCTTTTTTTACAGGATTGAAAGACTGCTGCCAGTGCCACCACCATGATGACTACTGTTATTAGTTTTTTAAGATTTTTCATTTATTAATGATTATTTAAAAAATATACAATTACTCACCCAACTTTAAATTTGCCTCCCTTTCACTTTCCGGTATCGGGAAAAACTGGTTAGTGGTAAAATTAAAGTTGGGCTTACTGCTGAGCGCCGCTGCGGCATAAGCCTGGCCGTAACGGATAATATCAAAAAACCGGTGAAACTCCAAGGCCAGCTCCGAGCGTCTCTCTGCACGTATCTGGGCACGCAATGACACCTGGTCGGTAACAGTAATATCAGGTAATAACCCGGCAGGTACAGTGCCATATCCCGGTAAAGAAGTATCATACAGATAGCTTTCCCTGGCGCGTTTACGCACACGGTTAAGCGGCACTAAGGCCCCGGCGCTGTTACCCGATTCATTTAACCCTTCAGCCTCAATTAAAAGCACTTCTGAAAAGCGTATAGCCTGGTAATTTAAATTACCATCGCCTTTAATATTAGTTGGTATTTCGGATAATGGCTGTGTATGTTTTTTACTTACATAACCCGTTGTAGTCCAGCTTGGGTCAAAAGCACTATCATAATATGGATGCCCTGCCCTGCCGACGGTGTAGTCAAGGCGCGGGTCATCGGTACCGTCGGTGGCCTTTTCAAAATTACTAACCAGGCTTTGCGTTGGTAAATAAAATCCGTAGCCATTTAACGGGCGCGGCGCAAACCATTGATTTAAGTTATTGCCCTGGAACGGAACAAGGCCACTGGTATGTTGTATCGAGAAAATGCCTTCTGCGTTATTTTTAGTTGCAGCCCTGAAGTTATCTGAAAAAACAGGCAACAGGCTGTAAATACCCAACGCGTCCACTGCCTGAGCAGTTGATGCCGCCAGTGCCCATTTTTGTTCAAATAGATAGGTTTTGGCCAATAAGGATAAAGCCGCGCCTTTGGTTACACGTCCCAAATCGGCGCCTGTCCAGCTTGTGGGCAAAACATTTGCTGCGGCCTGGCAGTCCTTCTCTATCTGCGCATAAATTTGTGCCTGCGGTAAAGCAGGGCTTTGCAATTCGGCAGGGGTTTCTACCTTTAAATGCAAAGGTATTTTTCCATAAGCTGCTGTTAAATTAAAGTAATAGTAAGCCCTTAAAAATTCGGCCTGCGCTACTACTGAGGCCCTTGTTGGCTCTGATACACCTGGCTGACTGGTCGCCAGGCCATCTGTAACTACGTTACATGCAAAAACGCCATCGTAATACCGTTTCCAAACAGCTTCAACAGCCGAGTTTGAAGGATTGATATTAAAGTTTTGCACGCTTAAAAAGTCGGCCTGGTCACCATCACTGCTTCCTTTTATAGCGTCATCCGAAGCCAGATCGCCCAGCACCCATATCGCGTTCGATGACGCATCGGTAAAGGTAAGCGGAGCGTATGCAGCATTTACCCCCAAAATAGCATTAGCATCCGAGGTAAAAAAGTTGCTGGTTTGGTACTGGCCCAAAACCGGTTGGTCCAGCGCCTTTTTACATCCCGTTGAAATTATGAACAGGGATGCGGTTATGTAGATATAAATATTTTTTGCTTTCATCTCTATATTTTTTTAGGTTAGAAATTAGCGTTAACACCAACAGTTATTGTACGCGCCGATGGATAAGTTCCCCAATCGATACCAACTGCCCTTGGGCCATCTGCTGCATTATCGGTATTTTGATATTGCTCAGGGTCAAGACCAGTGTATTTGGTAAACGTTAGCAGATTTTGGCCGCTTACGTAAATGCGTACGGATGATACACCAAGTGTTTTTAAAGTATTGGCGCCTAAAGTATATCCCAATTGTGCGTTTTTAAGCCTCATGTACGATCCGCTTTCAAGGAACCGCGTTGATGGCATTTTGTTATTGGAACCATCAGTCCACGATAGCAGTGGATAAGTATTGGTTGATCCGGGGCCAGTCCAGGCATTTTCGGCGATACGTTGCGTAATATTAAAAGGACGATAAAAGCCTTCGATATCAGTAAGCACCTGGTTATATATTTTATTACCATATACCCCCTGGAAAAATACGCTCAGATCGAAATTTTTATATTTTACGTTGCCAGTGAGGCCGTAAGTAAACTTAGGTATCGGACTGCCTACGAAACTGCGGTCATTGTCATCAATTACCCCATCGTTATTTACATCCTTATACATCACATCGCCCGGCCTTATTCCCGGCCCTTGATAGGCATGGGTAAATACCTGTTGTGCATTTTGAAATATACCCTCCTGCTGCAATAAATAAAACGAACCTATTGGATGGCCTACTTCGGTCAAGGTTGCGTAATAGTTATTGTCGATACGGCCGCCCGGGATAGGTGTGCCGCCTGCAAGGGATGTTACTTCGTTTTTAAGTGTGGCAAAATTGCCGTTCAGGCTGTAACTCCAGTCATGATTGATCGTTTTTTTATAAACCAGTTCCAGTTCAAAGCCGCTGTTACGTACACTTCCGGCGTTAACCTCAGGTTCGCCAACTGCAAATGGGGCCTGTCCGCCACCGCTGCTCGGCTGGGGCAGGGGTATTAGCATGTTTGTTGTATTTTTAATATAGTAATCGGCAGTTAACATCAGGTTATTGTCTAAAAAACCGATGTCTAAACCAACATCTTCCTGGGTACTTGTTTCCCAGCGTACATTTGCATTGCCTAAAGATGTTATACTAATTCCCTGGGTCGAAGTACCTCCAAATGGATAATAACCACTTGTACCGAAAGTAGAGGTGTATGGATAATTACCGATGCCTGAATTACCTAACTGGCCAACACTTGCGCGCAGTTTCAGGGTTGAAATAGGCTTCACGTTTTTCATAAAATCTTCCCTGTCGATCCTCCATCCTAATGATCCTGAATAAAAATTCTCATAGCGGGATGATGGGTCAAGTTGAGAAGATCCGTCACGACGGAAATTCACACTGGCAAGGTATTTATTATCGTATTGATAATCCACACGGCTAAAAAGCGAAAACATAGCAAGGTGTGCTTCATTGCCCCCATTTTGCTGGCTTGCTGCCGTCCCGTTATCCAGGTATTGAAAATCGGCAGTTTGGTTAACAAAGCCGGTCCGCGAAGCCGACATGGCCTGCACATCTTGCTTAATTAACTCAGTTCCTGCTAAAAACTTCAAAACGCTTTTGCCTAAGGTGAGGTCGTAGGTAGCAGTATTTGTCCAGTTATAATTCAGGTTATCTTCGTTTGATTGAGAAAGCGAGTTTGGAGAGTTAAAAAAACGGTCGATGCCAAATGTTTCAAAAAACTGCTTATTATCTGTTTGTATCCAATTTAAACCAACATCCGACTTAATCTTCAGCCCCTTTATCGGATCCAGCTCTGCGAAAGCATCACCTAATATGGTATAGCCATAAGTATTATCGTTAGTTGCATTGGCAAGCGCAACCGGGTTTATACCATCGCCCAAAAAATTACCTAAAGTAGGGTCCTGTTGCGGCAGATCCACATATTGCCCGTTCGCATTGTAAACAGGTGTGCCCGGTGTGCGGAACAACGCATAACGCACAACGCTGGCTGCACCAACGTAACCATCGCCGGATGTACCTACTGACCGGGTTTTAGAATATGAAAGATTAACATTTGTACCCAGTTTAAAATACTTTGAAACCGTGCTGTTTATAGCAGTACGCAGGTTAAACCTGTTGTACGATGAGTTTTGTATCAAACCATCCTGGCTAAAGTAATTACCTGATAAAATATACTGGGATGTTTCACTACCCCCGCTCATCGATAGGTTACCGTTACTTATCCGTGCAGGTTTCAAAATTTCTTTCAACCAGTTTACATCAGATAGTGTACCGGCCAGCGCACTTGAAATTAGTGGCCTGCCATCATTTGTGGCTGCGGTATTATAGGCTTGCACATATTGCGCATTATCAGCCATTTTAATTAAATTCTGTGCAGTTTGCACTCCTGTATAAGCGCTAAAGCCTACTTTTGTTTTGCCCGCTTTGCCCCTTTTTGTTGTTATAATAACAACGCCGCCCGCAGCCCTTGCACCATAAATGGCGGCCGATGAAGCGTCTTTTAAAACATTGATGGTTTCTATATCATCCGGCGATATTTCGTTGATACCGTCCTGGGTTGGTACGCCATCGATAACATAAAGCGGTGAAATACCGTTGATAGTTCCGACACCACGTATAATAACGCTGATACCATCGCCTGGGGCGCCAGTATTTTGCGTTACTGCTACACCGGCTGCTTTACCTTGCAATATCTGATCAACACCACCTACAGGCATTGCATCAATATCTTTGGCGTTAATTACCGATACTGCACCAGTGAGGTCTTTTTTCCGTTGGGTGGTATAACCAACAACAACAACCTCATTTAAATTACCGGCTGCTTCTTTTAATACAATATTTAGCTGTGTTTGGCCTGCTACGGCAACCTCCTGGGTTTGATAACCGATATAAGATATCACCAGTATTGCATTTTCAGGTACGGTTACTGTAAAATTGCCATTAATATCGGTAACGGTTAACCCATTGCCGTTTTTCAGCGCCACTGTGGCCCCGATAAGGGCTTCGCCGCTCGCGTCTGTGATCTTCCCGGTTACTTTTACATCGGCAAGCTGCGATTTCGCTGCTGATGATTTTGACGGAAGGTTATTTTTGGACGGGCCGTTGGTATTATATAACCGGCTGGCCGTCTTTAATGAATTCGCAGAGGCAGAAAACTGAACCAATGCTGCAAGAAGTAAAGCAAAAGCGAATTTTGCGCTTAAACGAATTCCTTTTTCATATCGATGGATAATGAAATAACTGTAAGTTTTTTTCATATACTTTGAATTAAGGTGAATAATTGAATAATACTTTGATGTAACCAGAAGTGGCCAGATCGATGTTGCCGGTAAAATGGAAATAGTTGACATTTTTATTTACCGGGTAATGTTTTTTAGTAAATTATTTCATAAAAATTCCCCTTCCTTCTCATTAGTTTAATTGCTGTCGGTTAGTGTTTATATTGGTATTTGTTATTCTTTATCAAGGTTGTTTTCAAGGTCACAACCAGGTATTATTTGCAGCGAACAGGATGTATTTGGTGAAAAATGAGGGGCCATTTTTCGAATTTTAGGGCCAAAAAAGCCCCTCAACCCATTAATTAGTAATGTGTTATTAAAAAAATATCTAATAAATCAACTGGATAAGCCTATAAAAGTGGTATTGGATCAGGGGGGGCCGGTGTATAAGGATCAAAAACTGCCACCCCTACCCTTGAGTCTGCACAACCATAATAGAGAAACCATTTTTTATGAAAATAAGCCATGCCTTCAATAAAAACAGTTCCGTTTACATATTGCCCGCTCTTTTCAAATGGTTCCATCGGCCGCAGGAAGGGAACATCTAAGCGGGTTATTATTTTCGAAGGGTCGCTCAATGAAAATAAGGCCTGCCCTGCACAGTACGAATTACCATTAAAACGTTTATCTCCGCCTTTGCCGGGATGATTTTTCCCATTGTAAAATAATATGATGCCTTTAGCGGTCATTATAGCTGGCGGCCCGCACTCAGTGAGATCGCTGTCAAAATAACCGGCGCGGGGCGAAAACAACTGTTTGAGTTCACCTTTACTGTCTACTTCGGGCTTCCAGTCAACCAGGTTGGTTGACGTGGCGGCGTATACATGCTGCTCGCCCCAATACATCCAGTATTTCCCGTTGACCTTTGCAATAACCTGCCGGTCGTTTTTTAATTTTGTAAGGATGGAGGCAGATTTATTGGCCATATCGGCGAACTTTCCGCTATAAAATTTTCTAAAGATTGGGCCATGTTTTACCCAGGTGATCAAATCTTTTGAAGTAGCAACGCCCAGGCGCGGAACTTTGCGGTTCCATTGCGTATAAAACATCACATATGTTCCGTCTTCGGTTACGGCAACGCGGGGGTCTTCGCAACCGCCCGGCCATTCAAATTGTTTCTGGCTATCATTTGCCGGGAACATAACCGGCGTGGAATTTCTCTTAAAACTAAGCCCGTCGCTACTTTCGGCATAACCTATCCGGGAAGTCCGGGTGCCAATCTCAACGCCGGTTACGTCTTCAGACCTATACAGGACTACTATTTTCCCGTCTTTAATTGTTGCGGCAGGGTTAAAAGTATAATTTGCTTCCCACGCAACCATCTTATTCGACATAGGATCCAAAAACTTAGCATTAAGATCAGGTGAAATGATGGGATTGATATTTTGCGGCCGTGCAAAACCGCCAAATGCCCATTTGGGAAGAACATTCTGACCTGTTGTTTGGGCAACAGAAAAATTAAAAACCAGCAAACAGGCTAAAAATCCTGTTAGTTTAAAAAACTCCTTCTTCATTAAGCGTATTTATATATAGGTTTAATATCCGGTTTTTGCTTGGTTTATTTTTGCAAAACCGGTTTTGTTAATTATCGACAATGATAGTCAATAAAACCGGTTTTGCAAATTTATTCTGAAAAACTTTTTGGGGTATTATTTACAAATTAAAAGGACGGCGGAAATGTCCCATTTACTACATAAAAATGCCGCTTAATGTTTCACTTTATACAACTTATAGCCGAACATGAAAATGATTGCGTAACATATAATGGGTAAATAATATGCTTTTGCCACGTCGTGGTTCGCAACTTGTCCCATTATCCATGGGAAAAAAGCGCCGCCTACAACACCCATAGCTATAAATGACGATCCCCGTTGGGTATGTGCCCCCAGGTTTTTTATGCCAAGGCTAAAAATTGTAGGGAACATAATACTAAAGAAAAAGTTGATCATCATTAAAGCGATAAATGATGGCCATCCTAAGCCCTGCGCTACTATTAAACACATAATAATGCTGCCTAATGCGAAAGTCGCCAACAACTTGTTAGGTGCTATAAATTTCATCAGAAAGGTCCCTGTGAAACGGCCCAGCATCATCATCGCCATAAAAATGCTAAAATACCTCGATGCCGACATGTTGCTAAAGTGCATTATCGAAGAGGCGTAGTTAATAAAAAATGCCCAGGTACCCGCCTGTGCGGCCACATTAAAGAACTGGGCCACAGCCGCCCATACAAAATGTTTATGCTGGTATAATTTTTTTTCAGGAGCGGTATCCACATTAACAGCATCGGGATCTACTTCAGTTACGGCTACGTGAGGGTCATTTAATGCTGGTACCCGAAGAAATAAAAAGGCTATAATAAGTAAAACCAATACGCCACCCATAGTGACATACAGGTACTTAGCGGAATTAAGGTCGTGCGGGTTTCCTGTGGTAACCCGAAAAAGAAACCATGAAGCGATTAACGGTCCGGCAGTTGCGCCCAGGGCATTAAACGACTGTGAGAAATTTATTCGCCGGTCACTGGTGCGCTGGTCACCCAGGGCCGCTGCAAAAGGATGGGCCACTGTTTCAAGGGTGGCCATTCCGCAGCCCATAACAAACAGGGCGATCCTAAAAAAGGTAAATGAGGCCGCATTTGCCGCAGGAATAAACAGGAATGTACCAACCGCAAATAGTGATAAGCCGAGAAGCACGCCTGGCTTATAGCCAAACTTCTTTAAAAAATACCCAGCAGGGTAGCTCATTACCGCATATGCACCAAAAACCGAAAATTGAATGAGCCCCGATTGGGACTTTGAAACATTCAGGGCGCCCTGGAAATACTTATTGAGTACATCGCTCATTGAATGTAATACGCCCCACATTAAAAATAATGAGGTTACGAAAATAAAGTTGACGATAAACTTTTTGTCGATAAATGCTGCTTTTTGCATGGTATGTTAGGCTATAATTGGTTTACAGAATTAAAAGGTACCTCGTTGTTCATATTATCAAACATGGCCGCAGCGCCTATCAACGGTGCATTTTCGCCAAGTTGGGCTAAACTAATAACCAGCGGGTGCAGTGCTTTACTGAGCTGCGGAAGAAAGAATTTGGAAGCTTTGGCAATGTTGCCGCAAAGAATTAATACATCCGGATTAAGCTGCAAAACCGGGTTTTTTAGAAAATTAGCCATATTGCTTGCAAATTCATTAAATATATCCCGTGCGATGTCGCTTTTTTGGGCCAACAGGGAAAGCTCTTTAACGCCGCCGATTAAATTAACCCCAGTTAATTCGATATGGCGTTTCAAAAACCAGCGGGTTGACAGATAATCATCCGCTATCGTATCCTTATATGGCTCACTTCCCAGGTTAATATCCTTCGTGACCTTGTTTTCGCTGTAAGCAGACCCAAAACCGGTACCCAGGGTTACGCCCATCACCTTATTATATTCTTTTCCTGCACCGTTCAGTACCTCGCCAGCTACAGTAGACTCCGCATCGTTGCGAAACCTGATCATTTGCGGATCGAGTTTTAAGAGTGCAGCCAATGGTTTTCTTATATCCATGCCATATAAAGATTCGTATTTATCAAGCCCCTTTATATATGATGTGCCTTTTTCGTAATCAAATGGTCCCGGCATAGCAACACTTAAACCTGCAACTGAAAGGCCAGTATTTGCAAGCACCAGTTTAAAAGCATTTTCCCATGACGTTAAAATGTCATCTGCCGCTCCTTTACTAACTACATCAACCCTGATTACGCTTCCCTCCAAAATAGTGCGGCTATTTATATTATAAACTCCGGTTGTTATATGCGAACCGCCAATATCAGCAGTTAGTATGCAGGAGGATGGTAAATCATTGATTTGCATTATTTTATCTGTTTATAGTCAGTCATCATTCGCTCTCAAATGCTGGTCGTTATATCCTTATAGCCGGAAAAAAATCATCAACCCATTAGGGTTATTACCTAATCTGCCGGATATCAGGCATAAAAGCCGCTTGCCGGTTAATTTGGGAAAACAGTTATTATTTGTTATTTATGCTGAATAATTGGTTTATAATAGCGCTAAGTTTTCACAAGCGTTCAAACAAAGCCGGGGAAGGTTAACTTTCTTTTCCCGAACTGCAATGATAATTAATAAAACCGGTTTTGCAAATAGAAAATGATATATTTGTGAATCCAGAATCAAGAGCCAAGAATCAAGAGTTAAGAATCAAGATAAAAAAGTAAAAGTCGGCCAATTTACGGCAGTGCAAAGACCCACCTACCCGATTTTTATAATTATCTTCCCCAACTCTTGACTCATGGTTCTCTACTTTACATAACCAACACCGGGGCCTTTAAATTAAATGAGTAAAAAATTATCAATCAACGATATAGCTAACGAACTGCACGTTGCAAAATCTACGGTTTCGTTTATTTTGAATGGGAAGGCAAAGGAAAAGAGAATAAGCGACGAACTGACAGAAAAAGTTTTAAAGTTTGTTGAGGAAAAAGGCTACAAGCCTAACCACCTGGCAAAAAGCCTTAGCACTGGCAAAACAAAGATGATATGTTTAATGGTCGAAAAGATATCCGACTATTTCTTTTCACATATCGCCTTTCATTTGGAAGCGCTGGCCTACAAAAATGGGTATAAGATAATTTATTGCAGTACTGAAAATGACCCCGAAAAAACAAGGCAATTAATTACTTTACTGCGGGCACGCCATGTTGACGGCTATATTATTACGCCACCTGCAGGGGTTGAACCCGAAATTAAAGCATTGATAAATGATAATTTACCAGTAGTATTATTTGACCGCTTTTTACCAACCGTGCCAACCGATTATGTAGGCCTTGACAACTATAAGGGGACGTTTGATGCTACAGAGGTTTTAATAAAAACTGCTGCAAAAAAAATTGCGCTCTTTACCTTAGGCTCCGTTCAAACCCAGATGGAAGAGCGGCAATCAGGTTATTTGGCCGCTCTAAAAAAGCATGATCTAAAGCCATTGATCTTCAAAATACCTTTTGAAAACGATACAGAAACAACCATTA
>Ga0207029_10055_pt1 | contig 29531 bp, 21 predicted proteins | sample Alteio_BWMinCont_39_FD_153282 | JGI IMG/M metagenome (GOLD analysis project Ga0207029, IMG submission 153282) | Enriched cells from forest soil in Barre Woods Harvard Forest LTER site, Petersham, Massachusetts, United States -... | ecosystem: Environmental > Terrestrial > Soil > Temperate forest >...
GCAGAAAATGCTCGGCTACTCGGACGAGGAGTTGTGCCGGATGGCTTTCGCCCAATTCACCCATCCGGACGATTGCGCCACCGACCAGGAACTATACCGTCAATTGATCCAAGGCCCGCGCAAAAGCTACCGGATAGAAAAGCGCTACCTCCGCAAGGACGGCCAGGTGGTCTGGGGGCGCCTTTCGGTGAGCATGGTGCGCGCGGCGGTGGGCCACGCCGACTTCGCCATCGGGATGATCGAGGATGTCACGGAGGACCGCCAGTTGGAGGCGCAGTTTATCGAGGCGCAAAAAATGGACGTGATCGGCCGGCTGGCCAGCGGTGTGGCTCATGACTTTAACAACATCCTCGCGGTCATCATGGGCTACAGCGATCTGCTCCGGGCCCAACTTGGTCCGGGGAGCCCGCTGCAAAAATATGCCGAGGAGATCGGGCACGCGTCGGAGCGGGCCGCCCGGCTGACGCAGCAACTGCTGGTCTTCAGCCGCAAACAAACGGTCCAGCCCGTGGTGCTCGACCTCAATGCCGTGGTGCGGGACCTGGAAAAAATGCTGCGGCGGCTCATTGACGATCACATCGAAATGACCATTGTGCCCGAAGATCATATCGGCCGCGTCAAGGCTGATTCCGGCTACCTCGGGCAGGTGTTGATGAATCTCGTCATCAATGCGCGGGACGCCATGCCCGATGGTGGCCGGCTCACCATCGCCACCGCCAACGTCACGCTCGATGAAAACCACGCCCGCGCCCACGAGGACGCCAAGCCCGGCGACTATGTGATGCTCAGCGTACAGGACACGGGCATCGGTATGACCGACGACGTCAAGGCGCACTTGTTTGAGGCATTCTTCACGACCAAGCCATTGGGGGAAGGCACGGGGCTGGGCCTGGCAACCTGCAAGACCATCGTTCAGCAATGCGCCGGCCATATCGGTTTTTCCAGCGAGCCCGGCAAAGGCACGATCTTCCGGGCGTATTTCCCGCGGGTGGATGAACCGCTGGCCTCGGATACCGGGCTGGTCAATGCCGGTCCGGTGCCGCGTGGGACGGAAACCCTGTTGGTGGTGGAAGACGATCCGGCAGTGCGGCATCTGGCGCGGGGGGTGTTGGAAGCCCAGGGCTATAAAGTGCTGTCGGCTGTGAACGGCCAGGATGCCTTGCACGTGGTGCACGAGCATAACGGGCCGCCTATCAGCCTGGTAGTCAGCGATGCCATCATGCCCGTGATGGGCGGCAAGGCGATGGCGGAGTGGCTGAAAACCGCCTACCCCGATCTCAAAATTCTGTTAACTTCCGGCTACACCGACGACACCATCGCGCACGATGGCGTGCTGGACGCCGGCATCCAGTTTCTGGCCAAACCCTATACGCCCGCGACACTCGCCCGCAAAGTGCGCGAGCTGCTGGATGCCCAAATTCAAAAGCCGGAATGAAAACCCCGCCGCCCGACCAGGAATTGCGCCAAACCGTGATCGAACTCAAGCGGGCAAAAGCGGAACTGGAGTGGAACACGGCGTTCCTTGAGGCCCAGGTGAACTCCTCCATTGATGGAATTCTGGTGGTGGATGCGGCGGGCAAAAAAATTCTTCAAAACCAGCGGACGACCGGCCTGTTTAAAATTCCCCGGCACATTGCGGAGGATAAAGATGACGAGCCGCAGCTTCGGTGGGTCACCAACATGACCAAAAATCCCGGGCAGTTTTTTGAAAAGGTCATTTATCTTAATTCCCATCCGGATGAAATCAGCCGTGATGAAATCGAGCTGAAGGACGGGACGATGCTGGACCGTTACTCGGCTCCCGTGGTCGGCAAAGACGGGAAATATTACGGCCGGATCTGGACCTTTCGCGATATCACGGAGCAACGCCGGATTGAGCAGGAGTTGAAAGAGGCAAAAGTTGCCACCGTTTTGCTGGAAGGCGCGCAACGCTATCATTTTCTCGCTGATACCGTGCCCTTGATCATCTGGACCGCGCGGCCGGATGGCGGGCTCGATCATTACAACAAGGCCTGGTTCAATTACACGGGTCTCACGCTGGCGCAGACGGAAGATTGGGGCTGGCGCGCGGTGCTGCATCCGGATGACCTTCAGCGGTGTGTCAAACGCTGGACGCACTCGTTCACCACGGGCGAAAACTACGAGATCGAATACCGTTTCAAGCGAGCTTCGGACGGAACTTACCGGTGGTTTCTGGGCCGCGCGACGGCGCGTCGCAACGAAGCGGGTGAAATCGTGCAATGGGTCGGAACGGGCACGGATATTGACGACCAAAAGAACGCTCATTCGCAACTGGAGAGCCGTGTCGTCGAGCGCACCTCCGCATTGGCAAAAGCCAACGATGATTTACGATTGGAGAACGCGGACCGGAAACGGGTGGAAGAAACCTTGCGTAAAAGCGAGGAAAAGTTCCGTCAGTTGGCGGACAACATCACGGATGTCTTCTGGATCCGTTCGCCGGACCTCAGCGAGGTGCATTACATCAGCCCGGCCTTTGAGCGGATTTGGGGCCGTCCGGCTGCGAGCCTTTATGCCGATCCGCATCAGTGGTCCGACTTTATTTTGCCGGAAGACCGGGAGCGCGTGCTGGAGGGATTCGCCACGCTAACGGGAGAGACCCGCAGTTTGGACATTGAGTATCGCATCGTGCGGCCCGATGGCGGGGTCCGCTGGGTCCGGGTCCGGGGTTTTCAAGTCCGGGATGCCGCCGACCGGCTGATTCGCCATGCCGGAATCGTCACGGACATCACCGAACGCAAACAGGCGGAAAGCCTGGCGCGTCAGTCACAGGAACGCTACCGCAGCCTCATTGATAACGCCCTCGACGCGATCTTTACCATCGCGACGGATGGCACGTTCACCTCCTTGAATCCCGCCGTCGAGACCATCGCGGGACTTTCACGCGCCGACTGGATTGGCAAACCGTTCGCCCCGATGGTTCATCCCGACGACCTGCCGCTGGCCAGGGAAATGTTCAGCCGCGTCCTGAAAGGCGGGCGGGCACCCGTTCATGAGTTACGCGGCCATCCGGGCCTGAACCGTCCGGCCCTCATGGAGATGACTCTCGCCGCCCAGAAAGACGACAATGGAAAAATCATCGGTGTGCTGGGCATTGGCCGCGACATCACCGCCCGCAAACAGCTCGAAGCGCAATTGTTTCAATCAAAAAAACTTGAGACCGTCGGCAAACTGGCCGGCGGTTTTGCGCATGAGTTCAACAGCATCCTGACGGCCATCATTGGCCAGAGTGAATTGCTGCTCGCCGATCTTCCCGCCGGAAGTCCGCTGGCCAATAACGCCAGGGAAATCAGTACGGCCGCCCATCGGGCCGCCACGCTGACCCGGCAGCTTCTGGCCTACGGCCGCAAGCAGTTTCTCCAGCCGGAAACCCTCGACCTTAACCTGCTCCTGGCGAGCATGGAAGGTGTGTTTCGCCTGCTGATGGGCGGGATCGTGGATCTGCAGATGGTTCCCGCGACCGGTTTGCAGGCGGTAAAGGCAGACGCCGGACAGATTGAGCAAGTGATCACGAACCTGGTCATAAACGCGCGCGACGCCATGCCCAACGGCGGCAAACTCACCTTGGAAACCGCGAACATTTTTTTGGATCAGGAATATGCCAGTCATTTTCCCGAGTTTGAAATGAAGGCTGGCGACTATGTGATGCTGGCGGTCTCGGACACCGGCATCGGGATGAGCGCGGACGTGAAGTCGCACCTGTTCGAACCATTCTTTACGACCAAATCCCTTGGCAAGGGAACCGGTTTGGGATTGTCCGCCTCTTACGGCATCATCAAACAAAGCGGCGGCCACATCAGCGTTTACAGCGAAGAGGGACGCGGCTCGACGTTAAAGGTTTATCTACCGCAAGTTGAACCGTCGGCGAAGACGCCCGTCCAGCGGCTTGACTCGTCCCATTTGCCGCGCGGCACGGAAACCATTCTCCTGGTCGAGGACGATGCCGCTTTGCGCGAGATGGCAGCGACCTTGTTAAGACGGCTGGGTTACACGGTTCTGGCGGCGGCCAATGGGATCGAAGCCTTGATCCCGAATCAACGGCATGATGCCGGACACATTGATTTGTTGTTCACGGATGTTGTCATGCCGCACATGAGCGGCAGGGAGCTGGCTGACCGTGTGCGGGTGTTATCTCCGCACACGAAGATTCTTTTCACCTCTGCCTCCACCGAGAATGCCATCATCCATCAAGGCGTGCTGGACCCCGGCGTGGCACTGCTGCAAAAACCGTTCACCCCATCCGCGCTGGCGTACAAAGTGCGGGAAGTGCTGGATCACCCATTAGTGGGATGATGTGGTCGGCTCACTTAAATTAAGCCGTCACCCTGATATGATAACAGTTTCATTGAGGACAATGGAGGGAGGGGCGCATCAGCATCACGGTTTATAAATGATTGAAATATTCAGAAAACATCTTGAATTCAGACCGAATAATGTTACAACCAAAATGATTCAATTAGAATAATCCAAGCAATCAACCACTTTTGACACAAAATGCACATTGCCTTTCAGAGATTATTACTATTGCAATTGCTAACAGCCAGCATTTACGGAATATTGGCCGGTCGGCTTTCAGCACAGATTTACACCGCCATAGACGACCCGCTTGGAGTCAATGGCTGGGGCAACTACGCAGCCGGCATTTCAGGAGATTATGTTGTGGGAGGCTACATTGATACAAACAATGTTTCAAATGGCTTCCTGTATAACATCAGTATAGGACTTTATACGACCTTAGATGACCCGCTTGGAGTCAAAGGCACTTCTCCAATTGGCATTTCCGGAAATTATGTCTTTGGGAGCTACACTGATACAAACAATGTTTCAAATGGCTTTCTGTATAACATCAGCACGGGACTTTATACAAACTTCCTTGATCCGCCCGGAGTCAATAGAACTTTTCTAATCGGCATTTCAGGAAATTATGCTGTAGGCGGCCACGTAAATACAAACAGTTATGACAATGGCTTTCTGTATAATATTAGTACGGGACTTTATACAATCTTGGATGACCCGCTTGCAGTCAATGGCACTCTTGTAAGCGGTATTTCAGGAAATTATGTTGTTGGGGGGTACATTGATGCAAACTATGTTGAACATGGCTTTCTGTATAGCATTAGTACAGGAATGTATTCGACCTTCGATTACCCGTTTGTGGTTAAAAACGAGTATGGTACCCAACCATCGGGCATTTCAGGGGATTATGTTGTAGGGGACTACTATGATACAAACACTGTTAAACATGGCTTTCTGTATAACATTAGCACTGGAAGTTACACGAACTTCCTCGATCCGCTTGCGGTCAATGGTGGCAGCTCTGAGGACGGCATTTTAGGAGGTTATGTTATGGGGGATTACTATAATGCAAGCAATGTTGACAACGGCTTTCTGTATAACATTGGCACGGGAACGTTTACGACACTAGATGACCCGCTTGGAGTCAATGGTACTACTCCATACGGCATTTCAGGGGGTTATGTTGTTGGGTTGTACATTGATGCAAACAATGCTGAACATGGTTTTCTGTATAATGCGGCGCCACCCAGCTTGACCATCATGCAAGCCGGCGGCAACAGCGTGATCGTCTCCTGGGCAAACATCGGTAGCTATGCATTGCAACAGAACAGAAACCCTGCTCTATCGGCGGGTTGGGTAACGAGTGGTTTCACAATTAACACCAATTCAGCCACTGGCACCAACAGCATTACCATCTCTTCGCCAACCGGTGATTTATTCTTCCGCCTCGTCAATCCCTGAAGCAATGCATCTCCATATCCGGACTTTTAGAGTTTGAATACAGGTGTGCCAAAGCTGTTAATTCTTGTTCTACTGACCTGAAACGTGAAGTGATGGTTAAGGTTGGCTGATTTCAGTCCTGTAAAATTATCTTGTAGGTCAAAACCGACAAAAGTAAACTGATAATGTGAAAGCGTCCCAAACTCTCAGAGTGCTTCGGTGGGCAAGGAGTACTGTTGTCGCACTGCTAATTCAATGTAGCGTGATGATTTTGCTGGATACCGTCGCCTTTGCCCAGGTACCGAGTGATGCAACTTTGCGTATTCAAATAACCAGTCTTTCAAAAACAAACATTTCAGTAACCATTTCGAACACGCAGGCCGAGGTTTTATATGAACTTCAATATAAACAAAATCGGACAAATTGGATTTCGTTGGGATTTGATAATGGTTCTGAAATGACCAATGAGACTTGGTTTGTTATATGGATGCCAACTAATTATACGGCTAATAGCCCCACCCCAATCACTGCCAAATCATTTCGCGTTCGTTCGTTTAAAGATAGTTATGCTGGGGGAAAAGGGGGAATGGCTGATTGGTGGCAGATCAAATATTTTGGAAATATTGGCGTTGATGGCTTTGCGGACCCAATGGGTGATGGGTGGTTGACGATGACTAAGTGGCAGAAAGGAATGGATCCGTTTAAATGGTATACCCCACCGGCCCCGCAATCTCAATTTCCATATTCCAACCCGCCACATTATCAAGAACCGCTACCGTATGCACAATTAAACGAAATCACGGCAACAAGCATCAGCAACAGAATATTATCCGTTACAGCAAAGAAGCAGACCAACGGATATGTGTTAACCGTGCATCACCCAATTATACACGCACGGTATTTGCTTTTAGTGAGAGACACACTTGACGCACAATGGCGTGCAAGCGGCTATTTTGTGTCTGGAACTAATCGAAACTCAGTGCAGTTGCATGTCGATACAAAGGGGATGATGACCGATCCGCAAGCTCCCATTACTTTGCAAGCTGTACAGTTCTTGCCAGATGTCGTTCAGCCTCAATTCACCGCTGGATGGGGAGAGGATACTGACGGTGACGGTTTGCCAGACATTTACGAGGTTCTTGTTACGCGCACCGATCCTGATGATGCTGACACTGGTGATACAGGTATTCCTGATGGTTACAGAGTGTTTTCGGACGACGGTTGGAATAATTGGGATAAATTCCATTATCGGGCAAATCCGTTTAAAAAGTGCGAGCCACCACCAGTCGTAGTATTAGAGAAGCCCACCGCATCTGAAATATTCGAGGCACAATTATCCAAAACAGACTTGCCGTATGAACCAGAACTGGAAATACGAACCAACAGCGAAGCGAGTTTTCAACCTTATTCATTATCAGTTGATCGATATTTGCCCCCTGATAACAGAAGTCACGCCCGAGGTGATGTGCGGATTGTATGGAAGGTTCCTCCACCAAGTCCGTAAAGCTGATCAAATATGCCAAACCCAACACAATCGCCTGACGGCAAGCCAGCCGTCGTAAAGACAGCTGTGGCGCTCCTTTTTCTGGGTGCTGTGCTGAGTGGTTTTATGATGTTGGTGTTGTTATGGATTTCCACTGGGGTTAATATAATGGCGTTTGTGGTGTCACTTGTGACAAGCGGTGCATTTTTCGTGTGGTTAATTCTTAACATTGGTGGTGGTCGCAACTGGGCTCGGATTACTTATCTAGTGCTGTTTCTTGTGAGCATGCCTTTTGACGTTTGGTCCCTTTTTGAAAACTTTGGAGTGTCTGTACTTCTCGACGTCCTTAGTCCAATCGAGACCATTATTCAAATCGTTGCGTTGGTGCTGTTGTTTGGTCGCCACGCTCGCCCTTGGTTTGTTTGCGTAAATGCCAATTCTTCCCCAACATCCGAGGAAGCTAACCGCAAGAACTAGTTAACCAAATTACTTCTTAATTCACTTTCAAAGCAGTCGTAAAAAGGATTTTAAGGTTCCTCGACATTTTTAGTGGGTAAAGCCTCGATTGGACGTTCATTCCTGAGCACCGTGGCAACCAGCAACATTGTAGAATGCGGAATGGCGGTTGAGGCGGTCGCGGCCTTGTGCGGAGGGAAATTGCGCGTGTCGACGTGCCAAAGCGGCGGAGGGCCGCCGCACTCCAGGACGCTGGCGCGTGAACCGAGCGTACCCGAACCGCGCGAAGCGTTTTGGAGTGCGCCAGCCCCCTGGCGCTTTTCCTCCAAAGCACAATTGACCCGCTCCAAAAATGCCGCGTATTGAACCTAATGAGGTAATCATTACCCATTATAAACGTCGAGGAACCGATTTTAATCACACTGCCTTCATTTGAAGTCAAGCGGCTCTTTCGAGGGGTGGCGGATTCGTGGCGAAAGGCTATTCTGGCTCGCACCAGCGGCGTTTTGAATGAACAATGATGAATCCTTGATGTTTTTGAAATCGATCAGCCAGATTTTGAGGTTCGCGATGGTCCTTTGCGCCGGCATGGGACCGGCGGCGTGGGGACAGACGGATTTGGCGGAGCTCGCGGCACCGGTCGAACCACGGTCCGCGCCGGCGGAGGTCATCGTCCATGTGAACCAGGTGGTGTTTGATGCGGCGGCGCCGAAGTCCGCCGTCATTGAGACCGCCACGAACCTGCCGGCGGACGGCAGGTTTTTCGTGGAAGATGCGTTGACGGGAAGCAATGTGTTCACGGGGAAGCTGGGTGAGGAGCAGGATTGTGCCGCCTGGTTTCCGGGCCGGGTTTTTTATCGCGCGGACTTTTCGGCGTGTCAGGTGACGGGGCATTTCAAGCTGGCGGTGGCGGCGGGAGACGTGAGTGGCGAATCATTTGATTTTGAAATCGGTGATCGTGCGTTGGCGGCGACGACGATCCCGGCGATCACGGGGTTTTTCCGACATCAACGGGCGGCTTCGCCGCAGGAACTGGAGGCGGACCAGCACGTCATCCTCTTTGGCAGCACGAACACGGTGGATCTGCGGGGCGGCTGGTGCGATGCCTCGGGGGATGTGAGCAAATACTTTTCCCACCTGGCGTACGCGAATTTCATGTCGCCGCAGCAGACGCCGATGGTGGTCTGGTCAATGGTGAACACGGTGGATACGGCCAGTCCGCTGCTCGACTCGCTGAAGGCGAAGACGCCGTTGATGGAGGAGGCGGTGTACGGGGCGGATTACCTGATGCGTTCGCTGTCGCCGCAAGACTATTTTTACATGACGGTGTTCAGCTATTTCAAAAAGGATCCGAACGCGCGGCGGGTGGTGGGGCTGCTGGCAAACAGCCAGACGACCTCCGATTATCAATGTGCGTATCGCGAGGGCGGCGGCATGGCGATCGCCGCGCTGGCGCGGATTTCAAAATGGAATGTGCATGGGGTATTCACCTCGCAGCAATACCTGGCGGGGGCGGAACGGGCGTTCGCGCACTTGCAGATGAACAACCTGAAGTATGACGACGATGGCAAAGAGAATATCATCGATGATTATTGCGCCTTGATGGCGGCGACGGAGCTTTGGCGCGCGACGGGACTGCCGGTCTATCGCGACGCGGCGCGGCTCCGCGCGAAAAACCTGAATGCGCGCATGACGCCCGCCGGTTATTTTCGGGCGAACGACGCGAACCGTCCGTTCTGGCACGCGGCGGATGCGGGGCTGCCGGTGGTCGCCCTAGCGCGTTACCTGGACATGGAGGAAGCTCCGGTGTTGCGGACCGCGGCGCTGGCGACGATCAAGCGCTCGCTGGATTATGAATTGCGGGTGACGACGAACGTGGCAAATCCGTTTGGCTACGCGCGGCAGACCTTTCTTTTTCGGGGGCTGGTGCGGGACGGATTTTTCATACCGCACGAAAATGAAACGGGTTGGTGGTGGCAGGGCGAGAATGCGCGGCTGGCGTCGCTGGCGACGGCGGCGATCATGGGCGGGCGGCTGGTTTATCCGGGTACGGGCGCGTTTGGGATCAAGCCGGAGCTGGCGGGTTTTGCGGCAGACCAGATCAGGTGGATCCTGGGCGGCAATCCGTATGATATCTGTTTTATGTATCAATTCGGCGGGCGCAATGTGCCGTACATGAAGGCGTTGTTCGGTCATGGCTCGGGGCGCGGCGGCATCTCGAACGGGATCACGGGCCGGGAGGGGAGTCCGGACGGTTCCGGGATCGATTTCAAATTCCGCGACGGGGGCAACGAATGGCGGTGGACGGAGCAATGGCTGCCGCACGCGGCGTGGTTTCTGCAGGCGGTCACCGCGATGTCGGTGGAGAAATAAATGCTATCCATGAAAACAAAATTAACGACCGCGCTCGTCACCTTGCTGTTGGCTGTGTTCGCCACCGGCCAGGCTGACGCACAGACGAACACCAATCATTTTCGCGCCCTGGTGCTGGCCGAGCGCGGCGACCAACATGAGGCGTTCGTGGCCGCCGCGCTGGTGTGGCTCAAGACGACCGCGCAGCAGGAGAATTTTTCCTTTGATGTGTTTAACAACCCGGACAAGTTCACCAAGCCTTTCTTGGCGAAGTATCAGGTATTCATCCAGCTCAATTATCCGCCTTACCGGTGGAGCGACGAGGCGAAGTTGGCGTTTCAGGACTACATCGAGCAGGGGCGCGGCGGCTGGGTGGGGATGCATCATGCCACGCTGCTGGGCGAGTTTGACGGCTACGCGATGTGGCCGTGGTTTTCGGATTTCATGGGCGGCATCCGGTTCAAGAACTACATCGCCCGGCGCGTGTCCGGCACGGTTATTTTGGAGGATGCCGCGCACCCATGTTTCAAGGGGCTGCCGCCGAGGTTTGTGATTGACGAGGAAGAATGGTACACCTACGACCGCAGTCCGCGCCCCAATGTCCATGTGCTCGCCCACGTGGATGAGTCCAGCTATGCGCCGCCCTCGGACATCAAGATGGGGGATCATCCGGTGATCTGGACGAATGAAAAAATGAAGGCGCGTAACATTTATTTCCAGATGGGTCATCACCCGAGTTTGCTTGGGAATACCAATTACACGACGCTGCTTCGCAATTCGATTCTCTGGGCGGCCGGGACGGCGGCAGCGAACAGCGCGGCCAATTAGAGCGTTTTAACAAATCACTTCCAACCAAAACGTTCGCCGATGAAATCAGAACCAACGGGCTCGAGGGGCAAATCCAGGTGTTGGGCCTGGCCGGCAGAGAGCGTGAAGTGGACGACACGGTTGCGCCAACCTTGGAGATCCTGGAGTGGAATTTGATAATGCTGATCCATCGCAAAAAGAGATGCGGCACAAGCGGGCACATTGGTGAACAGGGCGATGCCGTCAGCATCGGTTTTGGTGACGTACGGGTTTGGTAGGCCAGGAAGATTGTTAAAGGGAGCCTCGTCGGAATGTTTCAGCATGCCGAAGATGCCGCCCATGCGGGCGATATTGGGGTAAAGTCGAATCTCGATATCCGGCACCGGCCGGCTCTGGCGGGTTTGGGCGCGCACTTCAAGCGTGGCCGATGGTGCGGTTGCGACCTCGACCTGCGTGACCGGAGCGATGAGAGTGAAAGGCTGCGGCAGGCAGAAATTTGTGACGGGCTTGAACTGGCCATTATCATTGTCGCCGAACACGCCACCCGACTTGGACACGAATCCATCGCCCACGGCCGCCACATCCAAACCCCCGGGAGGAACAGATTCGAAGACGAAGGTGCCGTCCTCAGCGATGGGGCGATACGTTCTCCAATAAGTGACGTTGGGATATTGTTTCCTGATGGCTTGCTCATTGATGGCGGCCACATGGTCAACGTTGGTCCAAGCCGGGAATTGCGGAGGACGCACGTCAATCAGGACGCGACCGTTCTTGACGGGGCGGGGCACCCGGTCATCGAGTCGGCCTTCGATGCGGATGCCGGGTTTCATCTCGAGGTAAATTATCTCGCCATTGCGTGCGGCCGAGAAGGCGCGCGCCTCGCTGAAGAGGATCTGGCCCGAAGAGAGACGGCCCATGGCCCGGATGATATGTCCGCCCGGCGACAATTTGTGGAAAACCCAGGTGCCGTCCTCCTGCTTTTGCCAGTCATCCGAATGGAGACCTTCCTGGTTCAGACTAAAAACGACTTCAGGGACGGGTTGTCGGTCGCTGCCGTACCAGGCGGAAACGCGGAGCAGCAGGCCCCGGTGGATCTGGATGGGACTTTCGGAACCGTCCACGAGATAGGTTTGGTCGTGAACGGAGGCGAACTCGGGATGGGTGACCATAAGGATAAGAGCGCCGGTAGTTTCCTTTTCTTCCGGGACGCTGTTGACGGGATACTTCACCCAGGCGCGGCCCTGATCATCGGTAACGGATTTTTCCGGCAGGCCAAATAATTCATCATTCCAGTTGTAGGCATCCGGAGAGTGCACGCCGTTCACACGGAAGCCATCAGGCTTCACCGTGGCACCGGCGACTGGCTGGCCGTTTTCATCATGCACAACGACGAGAACCTTGTTGAAAGAGATCCGTGCGGGTGAAACCATGGCGGCGGACTCATTGTGCGTAAGCTGACAGCCAGCGGTGGCAGCAAAAATGATCGTGGCCAGGATCAGCCCGGGTGCGGCATAACGCCAGTCCCATTGGCGGATAAGGGAGAGATGACGCAGGCGGCGGGCAATTTCGGAACTGCCGTTGACGGTGAGACGGGTTTCGACCGCGGGCAGAGCAAGGATGCGCAGGGCGAGTTGCGCCAGCAATTGGGCATAGGAATCGCGATCGGGCAACTGGGCTGAGGCGATACGGTCGGCCTCTTGTTCGCAGGCGAGGCCATGGGCGGCGGGGATGCCCCACACTAGCGGATGAAACCAGCACAACGCCTGGACCCAACGCCAGGCGACGCACCAGACGAGATCACGCTGGCGTAAATGCGCGATTTCATGGCTCAACAGCGTGGAGATTTCCGCGCCGGAAAGGTCCTGCACCAGGCTTTGCGGAACGATGATGATTGGTTTAAAAAGACCGCAAGCGAACGGCGAAGCGGCCTCCGCGGAAATGCGCACATCGAGACGAGCGTTCACGCGCAGTCTGCGCCGGATCTGTTCCGCCGTCTGGAGCACGTCCGGGGTCGGCGGATGAGCCGCGCGGCAAAGACGGGAAAGTTGCCAGTGCCATCGCCACAGGCGCAAGCTGCCCGCGGCGGCGACCACCGCCCAGATGACGAGCAGCAGACGGGTTTTGGAAATGGGCGTTGTGACGGGGGAAGGATTCTGGATTGAAGCGGGAAAAGTTTTTGTGGGCGCGATCGCCGGTGCGGTCATCGCCGGGCTGGTCTGGGGACTGGGTTCAACCGTGGCGGGCGGTGGGTAATCGGCAGGTTCGGAAAGGGATGCTGACGTGACGGGGATCCTGATGCCGGGCACCGTCACCCAGGCGGTCAGCGGCAGGATCAATCCGGCGCACAATAGACTGCGCCAGAGCAGCACCCGCCAGCGGGCATGACGATGACGCAGCAGCGCATGAGCCGCCCAGCCCATGGCCAGCAGACCGCTCCATTTGAGGAGAATTAAAACAACTGGCGCGGACACGAGTAAGTTCATTTGGAGTTTTTGCCGGATTTTTTTCCGGCGGTTGCGCGGAGCAGTTCGAGATCCGCGGGTTTAAGATCGGAGGTTTTCATGAGCTGCAGGACGAGCTCCTCGCGGGAGCCGCCGGCAAACACGCGGGCCAGACTCTGCATCATGTTCTGCAGGAGCGTGGCCTTGGGCAGGCGCGCCGCGTACAGAAAGGCCTTGCCCTGAAGCCGGCGGGTGACGTGACGCTTGGCGACTAGGTTGACCAGGACCGAGCGCAGCGTGGCATTTTCGATGGGCCAGGCGAAACGGGCCTGGATGTCGGCCGGCTTGGATTCGCCCTGTTCCCAGAGAATGCGGAGGACTTCGAGTTCGTTTTGGTTCAGGGAATTCATGGGGGTCAGGTTTATATGTGAAAGCTTCACACATTTCGGAATCGGAGTCAAGGAAAATGTGTGATCATTTCACACATTGAAGGAACGGGCCATCCAGGACGTGTTAATGGCAAAAAGGGAGCGGGAGATGGCAACGTCTCAAACCGGGATGAACTTGAATGGTCGGACGCCAGATAAAACCACACCCACGCTCATTGACTCTGCTACCACGCGGCAGCACAATGATGAGAGCCGCGGTGATGTGCCAACGCCATTGATCGTCGCCTTTATTCCTTTATGCCTCTGACCAGAAGCCAGCAGTTAGCCACCCTGAGTGATCTCCTTGCCGCGCGCCGGGAAGCCATTCTCGTGGCCTGGCGCAAGCTGGATCGCGCTGATCCCGAACAAATGACCGGCCGCTCGCTTACGATCGGGCAATTCCTCGATCATATTCCCCCCATCCTCGACGCTTATGAACTCAAGCTGCGCTCCCGTCCGGGTGGAATGGACGCCCAGGCGGCCGATATTGAAAAAAAGGAAGAAGGGGTGAAGCACGGTTTGCATCGCTGGCAGCAGGGTTATCGGTTGAAGGAACTCGTCAGTGAGTGCGGGCACCTCCAGCTTTGCTTGTTTGAGGAACTGGGTAACATCGTCGCCGCGCATTCAGAACTGGAGCCGGCGACGTTGTTGGAGGCGCATCGACAGTTGCTCCACCTGATCAATGACACCATCAGCGAGAGTGCCGGCCAATACGAGCGCATGCAACAGGCGGAAGCCGCCAGCCGGGCGGTGGATCTGATGAACGCGCTGGCCACGGTGGATGAACTCGAACAGCGACGTGCCGCGCTCATCCATCAAGCGGTCCACGATCTGCACAGCGACGTGCTCGGCGTCAGTATTGCGGCGACGCAGGCCAGCCGGACCGGCATGGCGGAAAGCGACCGGGCGGAATCGGCGGCCTTCCTCCAGCGGGCCGTGCAGGGGCTTACCTCGATGCTGGGTGAATTGATGGACTTGGCGCGCCTGGAGGCGGGTCAGGAAAATCGGGCGATCGCCGGATTTGAAGCGGGCGCATTGATCACGGAACTGTGCGACAGCAACCAGCCTTTTGCCAACGCACGCAACCTGTTCCTGAAAACGGAAGGGCCGGCCCGCCTTTCCGTCGAGGGCGATGCCGACAAAGTCCGGCGCGTGGCGAAAAACCTGTTGGTCAACGCCCTCAAATACACCGAGGCCGGCGGCGTCACCGTGGGCTGGGGCGAGGAGAAGGAGAATTGGTGGCTGATGGTGAAGGACACCGGGCCGGGAATACTGTCTGGCGGGAGCCAACCGCTGAAGGCCGGCCTGCAAGAGGCCACCGCGAGCGCGAAGGAATCGGATGAGAAGTCCGCCGCCATCAAGGGCGAATCCTCGCAAGTGCTGGCTGCGACCGGCGCGGCCACCGTCGCCACCACCACGCCTTCCCACAACCAGCCCGGTGAAGGCATCGGGCTATCGATTGTGAAACGCTTGTGCGAATTGCTCGATGCGAGCCTGGAAATTGCGAGTTCGGCGGAAGCGGGCACGACCTTCCGCGTCGTTTTTCCGCGCCGTTACCGCAGCCATTCCTGACGCAAAACCGGCAGGCCGCGTGAACGTGCGTTTGCGCCGGGCGCGCGGACGGCCGCCAGAGAAGGCTGGCGCCTTGGAGCGGTCGGGTTAGACCCCATAGCCGCCAGGTTCAAAATGCGGGAGAGTCTAAATCATGAGAACCATTCTTCTATTAATTTTCACGGTCGCGTTGCTTGCCACCTCCGGGTGTATTTTTCCGGGCGGCGGTGACGACCGGGGGCATTCGGATCATGGCGACCACGGCGGCGATCACCATGATGACCATCATGATGACGACCATCACTGAACGGGTCCTATAAAGATGCATCCCCTAAAACGGGGATGAAATTGGGGTGCCCCGAAGTGGCAAAGTTTTGGAATGAACCCGTTTCCCTTTGTCCTCATCCTCCTTTCATTTACTGCCACTGCGATAGCCGCTACCAGCGACGGCAATCCGTTCATTGCCGGTAATGACGTGATTTGGACGACGCTCGGGACAAATGAAAACGATTCGATGCCGATTGGTAACGGCGATTTGACGGCGAATGTTTGGACGGAACAAAACGGGGATATTGTATTGCTGATTGCGAAATCAGATGCCTGGAGTGAAAATGGACAACTGCTCAAGCTTGGCCGGGTACGCGTCGATCTTGTTCCCAATCCGTTTAAAAATTCAGCCTCGATTACCCAAACACTGAGATTGGAAACCGGCGACGTGGAACTGCGTTCGGGTAACAATGTCGCCCGCATCTGGGTGGACGCGAATAATCCGGTGCTGCACGTGCAGGTTCAAACCGAAGCTCCCGTCCAGGTGACAGCCACATCTGAGTTCTGGAGGACGAAGGAATATAGTTTCGATACTCAGGCGATTGATCGAACCGGATTGGGATTCTTTGAATGGGGAGGTTACCCTGACAGTTTGACATTTTATCCAGATACCATTTTCCAGTCAAAAGACAATCGGGTGTCCTCGTGCCATTTTAATGCGCATAGCATTTACCCGCTGGTTTTTGAAAAAGAACACTTGGAATCATTGTTGCCTGAGTTTCCAGATCCACTACTGCATCGTTGCTTCGGCCTCACCATGAAAGGGGACAATCTGATAAACAGCGATAATCAGACGTTAAAATCGTTAAAGGCTTCCAGTTCACAACAGCTTGATATTTATACGCTCACCAGGCAAACGGAATCGCCCGAGGCATGGCGTGCTGATCTAGATGAGAAAATTAAGAAAATTGATGCGATTAAAATGAGCAAAGCCTGGACGGCGCATGAGAATTGGTGGAGAGAATTTTGGAATCGTAGTTGGATTAACGTGACCGGCGCACCAGATACGGAAAAGGTCACGCGCGGCTACGCCATGCAGCGCTTCATGACTGCCTGCGCCGGTCGTGGCGCGCAACCGATCAAGTTTAACGAGACGGCGTTCACGGTGGGGCATGATCTGCCGCCGGGCACGGTTTCGACCGGGGCAAACCATGATCCCGATTATCGGGCATGGGGCGCATGTTTTTGGAATCAAGACACCCGCCTGGTTTACTACCCGTTGATCGCCGCCGGGGACTATGACTTGCTGGAGCCCTGGTTTGATATGTATTTGGAAGCGCTGCCGTTGGAAAAGGCCCGGACAGGGGTTTATTACCACCACGATGGGGCGTATTTTCCCGAAACCATGTATTTCTGGGGCTTGCCCAACCTGCATGATTTCGGTTTCAACAATCCCACTGTGGAATTGCAGACCATGTGGGTGCGCTACCATATTCAGGGCTCACTCGAAATCATCGTGCAAATGCTTGATACCTACGACAATACCCGGGACTCGCGTTACGCCAGGGAACTTGTTCCTTTTGCCGACGCCATTATCACCTTCTATGCGAATCACTGGCCGCGCGATTCCAAGGGCAAAATTCACATGGCGCCGGTTCAATCGTTGGAGACGTATGAAGTGGACGCTGTCAATCCCACACCTGATATTGCCGGACTAATGAGCGTCATTCCGCGATTGTTGGCTTTGCCCAAAAAATTCACATCGTCAGAGCAGCGGGATTTTTGGGCCAGGACGCTCAATGATTTGCCGCCGATTCCAATGGGCAAAACCGCGGACGGCAAGTTGCCGCCCGATGGCGTCGGCGATGCCGATGGCCAGCCCACCATTCTGCCCGCAGAGAAATACGGCGCCACCCACAACTTCGAAAATCCTGAACTCTATGTGGCCTATCCCTATCGCCTCTATGGCGTGGGCAAACCGGATCTCCAACTCGTGCGTGACACTTTCAATGCCCGGCGGTTTCCCATGAATAGAGGCTGGGGCCAGGATGGCACGCAGGCCGCGGTGCTGGGCCTGACGGATGAGGCTCAGAAGGTCGTGGTGAGTGAGTTTACCGCATACGGGAAGCAGCGGTTTCGTTGGTTTTGGGACCCTGAGTGCGGCGGCTCGGGCATGATCACGCTACAGCTGATGTTGATGCAATGCGACGGCAAGCGCATCCTGTTGTTGCCCGCCTGGCCGGCTGGGTGGACGGCTGATTTCAAACTCCACGCGCCCTATCAAACGACGGTGGAAGGCCGCGTCGAAAACGGCAAGATTACAAATCTGCACGTGACGCCGAAATCGCGGGCCAAAGACGTAATCGTTGAGCCAGTTGGCGGCTCTTAATGCTGTCGGCCCCGGCCTCGACAAGAAAATGAGGTCTGGAATGATACTCCTTTTCAGGAAATGTCATATCCCCGCTTTTGGGGATTTTCTCAGTGGATTCCCACGGTATTATCCCGTGATCCATACGCCGTCTTAAATCATCCTTAAATCCTATGAAACATTCCTTATACCTGGTTTCCGCATTGATTTCCGCCATGATAGTTATGGTGCATTCCAGGGTGGACGCAGCAGACACTGCCTCCACAACATTTGAAGGTGAGAAAACCAGCTGGCACGGCTTTGACCGCTATGATTTTTTGATGGATGAGTCGAGCCTGACGATCAAACCCATTAAGGCGGCTGATGATGAACACGATGGCATAAGACACCAAATTGATGGCCAACGGCGATGCATTGTGGTCGTTCCCCGGGAGGTTGCCCCCGGCAACCCGTGGTCATGGCGTGGAGTTTATTGGGACCACATGCCGCAAACCGAAATCGCACTGCTCCGGCACGGCTTTTACATCGCCTATATCGAGTCCAGCGCCACCTTAAAACCGGGCAAACAATGGGATGCCTGGTATGCATACCTGACGGAAAAACGCGGCTTTTCGAAGAAACCGGTTTTTGTCGGCATGAGTCGGGGCGGAGAATACTCCTACCTTTGGGCAACCGCCCATCCCGATCAAGTGTCTGGCATTTATGCCGATAATCCGGGAGGCGACCAGGAAATTCTCCTGAACCTGGGCCGGCTGGCTCAATATAATGTCCCTTTATTTCACGTTTGCGGCAGTTTGGATCCGTTGCTGGGAAGATATTCGACAGCCATCGAAAATATTTATCAGCAGTTTGGTGGCAGGATTTCGGTGATGATCAAGGAAGGTTACGCGCACCACCCGCACAGCCTGAATGATCCCACGCCCATTGTTGATTTTATGCTGCAAAGCGTCCAGGAAACCAACAGCATTCCGCCCGCTTTTGTCGGCAACAAATATTTTAAAAGCTCATTTTATAGTACTGAAAATGTTTATAATTTTAATGTAGGGGAAGATGCTTATGTCACATACCGCGGTCCGCAATTCACGCCCTGCTATGACCGTTACCAATTCGGAATCGAAAACATCCCGGGCGGGGGTGTGACGGTCATTATCCCCAAGGTCCCTGCTCCCGGAAATCCCTGGGTGTTTCGTGCGGATTTTGTGGGAAGAAATGCGACGGTGGATCTGGCCTTGCTGGCCAGGGGTTTTTACATCGTTACTGGCCCGGTTCCGTACGACGTCGGTCCGGTATTGGAGCAATGGAACACTACTTACAAATACCTGACTGATCAGGGCTTTTCAAAGAAGCCGGTCATGGAAGGTGATGGCGCGGCCGCGGGCGAAGCTTATGCCTGGGCAATTGAGAATCCCGGCAAAGTGTCCTGTATCTATGGTGAGAATCCGATCATGCACAGCAACCTTTCCAAAAGATCGTTGTTGGATAACCTGGACATACTGGCCAAGGCGGGCATACCTCTCATCAACGTCTCCGGGAGTCTTGACCCGGGTTTAACTGACAATACGCGGGCAATTGAAGAGCGGTATCGGAAACTAGGCGGCCAGATTAAAGTCATCCTTAACGAAGGCGATGGCCATTATCCCCTTGCGCCGAAGGATCCGGCCCCGATCGTGGAGTTTATCGTCAAAGCTGCCCTGAATGCCGCCGGCCCGGATGGATCGCCGTGAACCATGTAACTTACGAATGTTGCCTCCCATGAATAGACTTTTTATTGCTGTGCTGTGCTTGCTGTGTTCACGGTCATTTCTTCAAGCGCAAAGCAAGCATGGTCCGACTTCGCAGTTTCCCACTTATGAAGGCCGCGTGATGTGTGGTTATCAGGGATGGTTTCGTGCTGATGGCGATGGCTCCGGTGACGGTTGGTCGCATTACAGTGAACACGGTCAACTGACTGCGGCCACGTTGCATCCCGATTTTTGGCCCGACGTTTCGGAGTACGAGCAGACCTATCCCACATCACTCACCAATCGGGACGGCTCGGTGGCGCGTGTGTTCAGCTCTTATGACCAAAGCACGACCGATTTGCATTTCCGCTGGATGCAGCAATACGGCATTGACGGCGTTTTTGTACAGCGATTTTTCGGCGGCCTGCGTACGGCACGAAGCCGCAGACAAAGCCGCGTGGTTCTGGAGCACGCGATGGTCTCCGCCCAAAAATACGGTCGGGCGTTTGCTGTGATGTACGATCTTTCGGGACTCCGCGATCACGGGGAAGATTGCACCGCCATCATTCAGGACTGGAAGGAACTGGTGGATGAACTGAAAATCACTTCGCAATCCCCCAATAATTACCTTTATCATCGCGGCAAACCGCTGGTGGTCATTTGGGGGTTGGGTTTTCCAGATCGCGGTTATGACATCCGCCACATCGGCATTGAAAAGGTCATTGATTTTCTCAAGCACGATCCGCAATATGGCGGTTGTTCCGTCATGCTGGGAGTGCCGACTTATTTCCGGGACCTGGACGTGGACACCAGTCCCGATCCCTATCTGCACCAATTGATTGAATCGGCCGACGTGGTCATGCCGTGGATGGTTCAACGGTTCACACCGCTCCTGCAATTTTTCGACACCACCCGTTATGAGGAGGAGGTCAAGGCGGACATCGCCTGGTGCGCCGCCCGGCACGTCGATTATGTGCCCTGTGTCTCTCCCGGCTTCAGCTGGTATAACATGCACCGTCATGGCCGGGGCGATAATGCGATGCTGTATCCGCTAAACCAGATTCCGCGCCAGAAGGGGAAATTCTATTGGGACGAAATCAGTGGCGCGGTGGATGCCAGGGCAAAAATGTTGTACGTGGCGATGTTTGATGAGATGGATGAAGGCACCGCCATTTTCAAATGTTCAAATAATCCGCCTGCCGGCGTCAAGTTATGTGATTTGGAAGGCATGCCCACCGACCATTATTTGTGGCTGACCGGTGAAGCCGGCAAAATGTTGCGCCAGGAAATTCCCTTTTCCAGCCAAATCCCGACTAGAGATCTTTCCCGGTGACACCAGACCGCTACCATTCCCCGAATTACCCCCGATAACGGGGATTGTTCTAAAATCATCGAAAATGGCATGATCCAAGCCAATAATCCGACGCAAATCTGCCACCATGAAAAAATATCCTTTTTTTGCCCAATGGTTTTTGTTGCTTGCAACTTCATTTATCGTCACGGGCGACTGTTTGTCTGAGGACGCTGTGCCGCCTGCCAGCCCTGCAGTGACGGCCGCACTGCAACCCTATCTGGACAGTTATAAAATGGCGGGCATCATTGGCATCGTTGCGGACAGGAGCGGCACAATTCGCTATCGGAATCTCCTCGGCTATGCTGATGTCGAAACCAGGCAACCCATCAGCGAAAACAATGTATTTTGGATTGCTTCGATGAGCAAAATGTTTGTCGGCGCCTCCATCATGATGCTGGTGGATGAAGGCAAAGTCAGTCTCGACGATCCCGTTACTAATTACATCCCGGAACTCGCCAAATGGATGGTCCTCACTGAAAGCAACGAGGATCATGTGCTGCTGAAACCGTTGGTGCGGCCGGTCACCCTTCGGAATTTGCTCAGCCACACTTCCGGGCTTAGCGCGTTGTCCGAACTGCAACGGACCGTGGGCGCGGACCGGGCGCCACTCAAATTTCGTGCGCTTAGTTCCGTTACCGGTCCGCTGCAATCGCAGCCTGGCGACAAATATGCTTATGGCAATCAGGGCATGAACATTGCCGCGCGCGTCGTGGAAATTGTCAGCGGCATGCCCTACGAAGAGTTCATCCAGGAACGTTTTTTCGATCCCCTGGGAATGACTGAAACGACGTTTTGGCCTGGTCAAGCGGAAATTGCCCGGTTGGCCGGCGCTTACGGCCCGAACCAGGAGACCAACGGCTTTGCCCGTGGCCGAATTGAATTTCTAACGAAACCTTACGATGATCGGGTTCATCGCTTTCCAGAGGCCGCGGGGGGTTTGTTTTCCACCACGCATGATGTTCTTCGTTACGGCATGCTGCTGGCCAACGACGGGGAGGTGGACGGCAAACGCTATCTTTCACACGCGGCGATGGATGAATTGCGCAAAGAACAAACTGGCGCCACCAAGGTCAATTACAGCCTGGGGTATCACTTGCGCAACGGCATGTTCGGCCATGACGGCGCTTACGGGACGGATTTATCGGTCAACCCAAAAACCGGAATGATCGCCATTTTCATGGTGCAATGCACGAGCGGCGATCAATGGGCCGCCCGCGACCAGTTTCTCAAAACCGCCACACAGATATTCCAGGAGTGAAGGCTGATGTGATTGCCAGTTGAACCAACTCAATTGGCAGGAACCAATCTTTTCAGGGGACTTCGTTTTTAACTCCACTCAGGAAATTGAGTGGTATTTAAATCCAACGTGGAAATAGCGGCCATGTCGGAATCTTCAAGGCTAAAATCAAAGATATTCAAGTTTTCCGCGATATGCGCCTTCTGGGAAGATCTGGGGATGGCAATAATTCCTCTTTGGTAATGCCATCTCAGGCTCACCTGCGCGATCGTCTTATTGTACTTCTTTCCGATGGTGGCAAGCGTCGCGTTGGTGAAAAGCCCATGACGGCCTTCCGCAAAAGGTGCCCAGGCTTCCATTTGGATGCCATGTTGCTTTAAGTATTCCAGTGACTTGCCTTCCTGGAAAAATGCATGTGTTTCGATTTGATGTATTGCGGGTTTCACGTCGCTGGTCGCAATCAAGTCCTCAAGTTGCGCGGGTTCGAAATTGCTCACGCCGATGGCCTTGATTCTCCCCTGATGATAGAGTTCCTCCATGGCCTTCCAGGAGCCTTTGACATCGCCATAAGGCCGATGAATCAGGTAGAGATCCAAATAATCCGTGCCCAACTCATCGATGGAAGTTTGGAAGCCTTTCTTTGCCTGTTCGTACCCCATATCGGCCTTCCACAGTTTTGAGGTGATAAAGAGTTCTTCACGTTTGATTCCACTCTGTTTGATCCCGGCGCCTACCGCCCCCTCAGTGCGGTAGATCATGGCGGTATCGATCAGACGATAGCCCAGAGAGATGGCATCGGCCACGCACCTTTTTCCGACGTCGCCTTTGAGCGTCATGGTGCCCAATCCAAGACGTGGCATTTGCAGGCCGTTATTGAGTGTCACGAGCGGGATCAAAGTTTCCCGGGTGCTGGTATCTGGCGCGGCAAATGACTTCGCGCTGCCGAGGCTCAGGAACATTGCAGAGGCGGCACATTCCGCGCTGGTCTGCAAGAATTGGCGGCGGCTCATTCCGTTGGAGTTGCGTTCTTTATTGATATCGGTTGACATTTCCCATATGGTTTATAGCCCACGACTGGCGCGGTGCTTTTTCGTGATTCTCTGCTTGCTCCACAAATTGGCAAATCTTTTTTTTGGTTCGCCGTCGATTTTTCTCTGGCACCGGGGATGTTTCGGTGCTTTTTTGGCTCGCATGCCCTGTTTCTCCCGGATGCGAAGACACCTCCTCCGAGATGGGGGCCTTTAATTGTGACAGAAAGGAATTTGAATCCGGGTTTTGGACTGGTCAGAATGGATGCGCGCTAATGAATAATTCATTTCAAGACGGTAACATGTGCTGCCAGCCATTGCGTATCTGTGCTTCCACTTTTTCCTAAAACATAATCATGCCATTCGTGGAGTTCGGCATGACCGTCGGCGTACGAAAGAGAGGAAGCCTGTCCATGATTGGCCGCGGGTGTATCGCTCCCGCCTCCGGGTTCCGTAACGAGAAGGAAACCATCATTGAGACTAAGTATATTTTCTTCCACAAAAACGAAGGCGTCCGAACTTTTCAACTTGACGAAATCAGAATATTTCCTGAATACAGTATATTTATAGTTTATCTCGCTCCCATGGTCTAGTTGTTCACTTGGGGTGGTCCCGACAAAACAATTCACGGAGCAAGTTCGTACTCTTGGTTTTTTGTAGTATGGATCAATATAATGAACTGTCGGACAAACATATAACACGGGATTTTTGGTATAACCTCCAATCGAGCCATGCAAAGGAGCAGGGAGGCCCGGAACATTGTTTCCATAAACGCCCAACAAAGCAGTGTTGGTTCCGGCACCAGCAGGATTGTCTTGAGCACCATTCTGACCAACTCCTATGGTACCAAAGCTGCCAGCGACCCAGTCGAAATCCAGCGGACCAACGCCGATGATTGAGGTAGTAGAGAGAGGATTAGCATGGCCTTCATTTCCCGGGAGCAGATCACCATTGTCGCCTGCATACAACATGCTGGCCAATTGCAATTGTTTCATGTTGTTCAAACACTGGAAGGTCTGGCTATCAGTATGACTGGCGGCGAGCGCAGGCAAAAGCAATACTGCCAGCAGAGCCAGTGTGACAATCACGACCAGCAATTCAACCACGGTGAAGGCGCCGCAACTTTCCTCATTGGAAAAGTGTCTGGCAGGGATCATTCGCACATCTTTCATATACCTGGATTGATTTGAATAGTTTAATCACTCAATATAAAACGATAGAATCTGTGGTCCGCAGAAGGCGACCAGTCATACTCATATCCGTTGTTGCCGATCAAAATCGCGCTTCCATTCAGGTACTGCCAGGCGGGATCGCTCAAGTCGTCCTTGAATTGCACGCTATACGAAACCCCCGGCAACACGGGCCAGAGAAGAAGCATCGGACCTAGCGCGTTGGTTGACGAATCTTGCCCTGGAGACGCGTTGTAGATAATTTGCGGTCTGAAAGAAGCCGCAAGATTGGCAAGGTCGATTGTGCCCAGGGGAATGTAATTAAGACTGAAGATGTCGCTGTAGTGGTTGAAATCCTGACCGACCAGGTCGGAAGCGGCGCTTTGAAACACAAGCGTGCCGCCATCGCCGCTGAATAGGGGTGTGGTTGACCGGTTATTCGTCGTCGCATTGCCAGATTGATTCAGGCTTATAAGTGTGGTCACGCCGTTCGAACAATCGTAGAGGAACAAATTCGGAACGCCGTTGAAGTTGCCGACGATATTGTTGCTGGCAAAACTGCGGTACGCCACAAACCGCCCATCCGGGGTGATGTCAGGGGAATCGGAGTCGCCACTGGAGTTCCGGCTGACCAGAATGTTGGTTCCTGCATGAATGTCGTAGAGATAGACATTCTGGGTTCCGGCGGTGCTGGTTGCGTAAACAAGGAATTGTCCATCCGCACTGAACCGCAGACCGGGGTGAGACAGAAAAGTTCCCGCGCTCACCACCCAGTTGGAATTTATGGAAAGATCCGCCACATTTAAACTCAACGGGGTTTGCGGATACGGAGTTAGATATGCAAGTCTTTGACCATCGGGGCTGATCGAAACCATTGAGGTAGAGTTATTGGTATAAATGATCGAAGCAAATGCGGAATCCCAGACGAACAGCTTCGTTCCGATTCCGGCAACGCTTCCTGTATAAGCCACAAAACGGCCATCGGGAGTCATTGAAGCCGACGGCGTAATGCTTGCGGAAGTGGATGTCGTCAGCGCGTAGGTCGTTCCAGATTGCTCGTCGCGCAGGAATAGATTTTCGACTCCGCTACCAAATGAACCGGCGGCTAGATTTTGCGCCTCGCTATAAAACAGGACATATCTGCCGTCACGGCTGACGGTGGGTGAAAACGAATCGCCATTTCCAAAGCCGCCATTTGTGTTTACGCTGACCAGCACCGTGGTTCCGGCTTGCATGTCACGAAGGAACACATTCCATTCATTGGTTGTGTCGTTGGCCACAATATTTGTTGCATGACTGGAAAAAGCCACGAAGCGGCCATCGCCGTTTATGGACGGGTCGGTTGAAATATTCGCCGCCGCAAAACCGCTTGTGTCTGCGCTCACCAAAATGTTTGTCCCGAGCAAAAGATCGCGCACAAACACGTCGCGGCAATCATTTGTGTCGTTGGCCACCAGATTATTTGCGTCACTTGCAAACGCGATATAACGACCATTGGTGCTGACCGAAGAACCAAACAACAGGCTGGGACCATTTGGCGTCAACGAGGGCAAAGCCGGGTCATGAACCGAAATCATCTCGTTCGTGTTGTTCCTCAAGTCGCGTACAAACACATTGCGATCGCGGCTGCTGTCATCCGGCACCAGATTTCTATCAAAACATTGAAACGTGATGAATTGCCCATCGCCGCTCAAACCCGGAGTGGCGCTGGCATCAGCACCCGCTCCGATGCCGTTTGTGTCAACATCCACCAAAATTGTGGAGCCTGCCAGCATGTCGCGCAAATAAAGAGCACCGTTGCCCTGGGCTTCTGCGGTCATATTGGTATCGCTGCAAAAAAAAGCCACAAAACGGCCATCTGGAGTTTGAGTTGGATACTCAGAAGACGTTCCTGACGAAATTGTGTTGCTTAAATCCCCGCTGACCAAAACATTTGTGCCGGTTAATGAATCCCATTGGTAAATGCTGGTGGATGAACTGTTCCAGTTGGCAACGAAAGTGATAAATCGTCCATCCGGAGTCATGTCTAGAATCCCGGCAGCAACGGCGTTGGTGAATACAACATCGGTAAAGCCGGTCAGCAAACTGTAACGCAGGATAATGCCTGGGGGGCTATACAAAGTTGTCTTGGGCTTGGCGATAAAAGCTACGAACTGCCCATCTGTGCTGATCTGTGGATTAAATGAATTGGAGTATATTAACCCCGTCACTGATTGAACGATGGCCTGCGCATTGGTGCTGGCCCAGTAAGTTGTCCCGGCAATCAGATCACGGACGTACACTTCGCCGGCGCGCGTTACCCCCGGCACAAGATTCGTTGCGGTGCTATAAAAAGCCACGTAGCGTCCATCCGGAGTCATCACGGGAGCCTCCGAACCACAGGCCGAAATGGAGGAATTGATGGATTGCGCTCCAACACTGACCAGCGTGGTTGTTCCACTTTGCAAATCGCGAACGAACACATCGGGAATTTGATTTGTATCGTTGGCCACAAGGTTGGATGCCGCGCTCACGAATGCCACATTGCGTCCGTCCGGGGTCATCACTGGAGTGTGCGATTCGCCGTTGCCACTTCCGCCGGCAGCCGCCGCGCTGACCAAAACGGTCGTGTTATTCACCACATCGCGGACGAAAATATCGCTTGCACCATTGGTGTCATTAGGTACCAGGTCATCAGCTCTGCTCTCAAAAAGAATAAACTGGCCGTTGGTTGAGATCACGGCAGGCAATGAATCTCCCGTACCGCCATTCGTGCCTGTGGAATTGACGCTTACTAACGTCGTCGTTCCTTGGGTACGATCGCGCAGGAACACATTCAAGTAGGGAGACAGCGGAGTTGGCATGGCGCCGCCGCCCGCCAAAACCAGGTTGTTTGCCACGCTGCTGAATAAAACATAACGACCATCCGCGCTGATATTGGATGCCCCCGAATCACCATTGCCACCCACGGCGGGGCTCAATGAAGAATCTCGAATCGAAACTAATTGCGGTGCAGCCTGCCCGATCGAAGCGGAGATAATGAAAAGAAGAATTATGGACTGCTTGACACACTCATGCAGAGTTTGCTTCAACCTGGCCAGGGGCAAGGATAAAAATGCTCTTTTCAGGCATTTCTTCATAGGGTTTCCGTCTTGTTCCTTTGTTAGTTTCTCGACCTAAATATTGCAAAAAACAGTTTGTTAATCTTTATTAAGGCTGATAACGAATCATGCTGCACTATTTGAATAATAGCGCGGGTTATTTGTGCCAAAATAAACAAATCGGGAGGTGGCTGTCGTGCCAAATCGAAGCGTATGACCGCTACCCGGAATTAGCTCTCTTGCTGGCTGAACGCGACCCTTTCAGGTGTGGGTTTAAATCGCCCTTTCAGGGCTTGGAAAATCGATAATCGAGGTGACCCGGAGCGTTGCCCCGGGCTTTGGCTGAATCTGCCCCGTTGGGGCGCAGAACGGCATGATTAAATACGGCCGCCAACTAGATCCCATTCCTGAGCGCCAACGGCGCGGCCCCAACCAAGCCCGGGGCAACGCCCCGGGTGACGAAACCCCTGGATCAAGATTGCAGGCTATTGATTGATGGGCGCAGAGGTGGCAGCCTCTTCAATGAGCCTGGCTGCTTGCTTCGGGTGAGACATGTAGGCCACGTGGCTGGCATTCACTTCGACCGTCTTGGCATTCAGGGGTTTCGTTCGAGAAACTCGATGAAATGGCCGATTTTGCAGTCAGGCCCGAACAAGACGGAATGAGCCTTCCTTTTTCAGAAGTATGCAAGGCCCTGGCATGCTATCGTTTGAAACACTTTGCCGAGGCGACTTCGTGGGCAGACAGGGCTACGCATGGCAATTTGATTCAAGCTCAAGCAAAGGCTTTTGCAATATTGGCCTTGGTCTATGCCGGCCAGGAGCACTGGGACAAAGCGAAGGAGATGCTCGACAAGGGAAATGCTTTAGCTCCGCCGCTTACAAAAAGCGAAAACGCTGACCAGCCAGGAGAGTCCTGGCTCGGCTGGGCTTTTGCCCGAGTCTCCCTTGACGAAGCGAGCGCTTTGATTGGGTCTCAGTCCAATCCACCAATTTTGAAGAATGACACAAAGTGATGGGATCCTATAACTCATATCCCGTCCTCTGCAATCTAATATTGTTTAGAGCTTCAACCAGCGTTTGAGCGCGGCTTCGACGTCGCCAATGACGCGAGGATCAAACTTTCCGGGAGCTTTGCGAATGAATTCGGTGAACTTCACCGGCTGTATACTTTGGGCGTTGATGTAGCTTTGCTCCTGCAACCACGGCACGCGGGGCAAGGTAACCTCGTAAGGTGTGTTTTCAAATTGTTTGGTGATCAAAACTACACTGGCCAGTGCCAGTCGGGCGTCGGTTTGAGCCGCCAGCACAAGCGAATGACGCGGTTTGGCAACCATGCCCAAATCGATAAACCAAACTTCGCCGGGCTGTGGGACAGTTTTCATGCTTAAAACTCATCAGCCAACTGATTACGGCGGGCGGCAGGGCTCAGCACCTCGTCTTCGGGACTATCGGCTTGAACCGGGAACGGAATCGCCCGGCGCTTAATGATCTGTTTATAAAAAAGTTCCAAGGCGGCCCGGGGTTTTAGCCCAATTTCCTCCAAAACGGCTTCCGCTTGGCGTTTCAATTCAGGGTCGATTCGGCTTTTAGCGATTGCGCTCATGTACCCATTGTGGCCCAAGTGTGACCTGATGTCAACCAGCGAAAATCTCCGTGCACTTGCCCGGAATCATCCCCGCCCCGTTTTAACGTGGATCTGTCTGCTTTTGCAATGGTCTTGCTCTTAACACCTTTTGAGAGGCATACAGGGCTACTAGACGATCGTAAGATCCGGCTGGAGCGGGTCCCTCTGCGTGGCCACGGTATTTTCTAAATTGCTTTAATTACGTCGCGGACGTTGCGAAATGAGCATGCGGGCGCGGTTTGCCAGGTCATGAAAGGCGTCAGAGCCTGTCTGAAAATTCCGAGGGATTCTGTTTTCGAGCAAAGAGCTGGATGGCGAGTGGTGCCGATCATCGGCCGCGACGAGTCCGCCTTCGCTGAAGCTTTGGCGCGACGAGAGGGAATACCTTTCATGGGTCTTCGACCGGGGA
>Ga0207029_10056_pt1 | contig 29474 bp, 25 predicted proteins | sample Alteio_BWMinCont_39_FD_153282 | JGI IMG/M metagenome (GOLD analysis project Ga0207029, IMG submission 153282) | Enriched cells from forest soil in Barre Woods Harvard Forest LTER site, Petersham, Massachusetts, United States -... | ecosystem: Environmental > Terrestrial > Soil > Temperate forest >...
GGACGGGCATTTTTTATATGTTGCCAATGCCAATAGCGATAATGTATCGGTTATAGCAGTACCTGGCATGGAAGTGGTTGAAAATATCCCTGTGCAGCTTATTCCCCGTAAAAAAGGTTATATCGGCGATTCACCGAACGCTTTGGCCATTAATGATGACGGCACAACGTTGTACGTGGCCAATGGACTTGATAATGCAGTTGCCGTAATTAAGCTTGGAAAAAATACATCTTTAAAAGGTACAGGTAAAACAACCGTAACAGGATTTATCCCCACAGAGGCGTATCCCGGAGGTTTGCTGCTTGACGGAAATACCCTTTTTGTAACCAACCTGGAAGGTGAGGGATCAAGGGCGAGTACAAAAGAGTTTAAAACCCGCGAAGTGCCGGATAACGTTACAGCCTATAATTCGCACCACGAATTAGCTACTTTATCAGTTATCCCCGTACCCGGCCCGGCGCTTTTGAAACAATATACCGACCAGGTAAAAACGCTCAACCTAACTTTCCGGGAAGAAGTGGCACAATTGGTACCACGGAAAAATATCGCGCCGAAACCCATCCCAGAACGCATTGGCGAGCCATCGGTGTTTAAGCATGTGCTATATATTATTAAGGAAAACCGGACTTACGACCAGGTTTTGGGCGATATGCCAACGGGCAAAGGTGCGCCCTCATTATGTATTTATGGGGATAGTATAACACCTAACCAGCACCAGTTAGCAAAAGATTTTTTGTTGCTGGATAATTATTATGCATCGGGCAAATGTTCTGCCGAAGGTCACCAGTGGACGGATGCGGCCATGGTGACGGACTACGTAGAAAAGAATGTACGCGCCTGGTTCCGCAGTTACCCGCATGTGCAGGAGGACGCGCTTGTTTATGACGCAAACGGATTTATATGGAACAATGCAGCCGATCATGGAAAAACAGTAAGAATATATGGGGAGGCGGCCACACCTCATTTTGACGAAAAGTTAAGCTGGACCAATATTTACGATAATTATACGGCCGGAATGCCTTTCAATTTCTATAATACAAGTACCATTTCGCGGGTAAGGCCAATGCTCTCACAAAATTATCCTGGTTCGGATGAGTTTAAAATTCCCGACCAGTTGAGGGCAGACGCCTTTATCAAAGAACTGAAGGAATACGAAAAAAAGCCCGGCGATAACTTGCCGGAATTAATGGTTATGGCTTTATCACTCGATCATACCGATGGCACAAGGCCCGGCTACCCTACCCCAAATGCAATGGTTGCAGATAATGACCTTGCACTTGGCCGCATTATCGAAGCAATGTCCAAAAGCCGTTTCTGGAAAAACACGGTGATATTTGTTACCGAAGATGATTCGCAAGCGGGATGGGACCATATATCAGCCTACCGGACAACCGGTTTTGTTGTAAGCCCCTATAGCAGGTTACAGAAAACAGTATCCACCAACTACAACCAAACCTGTATTGTACGTTCGATTGAGCAAATATTGGGCATACCGCCTATGAATATTATCGATGCTACAGCATTGCCTATGTTTGATTGTTTTTCCGACCGGGCATCAGTCGATACTTACCAGGCTGTACCAAACCGTATCCCGCTTAAACAAGTAAACCCAAAGCTTGCGGCGCTTAAAGGAAAAGCTTTGTATTACGCAAAAGCTTCATTACTGCCTGAATTTGATCATGTTGACGGAGGAAGGGACGATTTGATGAACAGGATATTATGGTACACAGCTAAGGGCAAAAAAACATATCCGGTGAAACTGACAGGTAAGGATGATGATTAGTTGGTTGATTAGGTTGAATGAGTGAATGGTTGATTGGGTTAAAAAAATGTGTCCAACGCAAACTTAATCAACCAATAACTACCTCCCCGCATTCCGCATCCTGATATTTGAAAAATTAAGCGTTGACCGGCTTACGGCATCCGCCAGTTGAATAAGCGAGGGCGTAAAACGCAATTCAATATTTCTGCTTAACAATGCCGATATGATGTCTTCGACAGGAGTTACCGATAACGGGGCCACAGGATGGTACGAGATGTAATAACCGGCGCATTCATCTATCAGCGCAAAATAATCTGCCGGAAACTCGTAGCAATATAAAGTAGTTGCTTTTATTTGTTGGTACCATGCTGATTCAACTGTTACAATATGGGTAGCGGCTGAATGCCCGATAAATTTTCCCTTGTCAGCATCGGTTGTTTTGGGCGTAGGGTAGTAAGTTACACGCGGGCAGTCCCGTGGTAAAAGGTAGTTATGTAATAGTTTGCCATCAATGGCAAAAACAACATCTCCGCTTATACCAGCGAAAAACGATGGCGAGGGCCTGGGTTCAAATATTTTTATGCCGGGCTCTTCGCTTACATGAAAAAGCCCATTATAGCTCTTTAACAAATCCTGATGATTTGATAGCATATCCCATTTTGTGATAAAATGCATGGGCAGCCTTCCGCTCATCGCGGTTGCCGCTGTTTATTAAAACGGTATTAAGCCCCTGTTCAACTGCCCATTGTTCCGAAGCGTTTAACAATAGCTCACCTATACCATGTTTCCTGCAACTTTGCTTTACCACAAACGCGAGGATACGCAGGTAATTTCCGCTCTTTTCATAGTACAGCCCTTTGGCTAATCCTGCCATACCTACTATTTCAGTCCCTGCTATAGCAAGTATGGTGCGGTAGTCGTCGTGCGCAAAAATATCTTTAAGGCGGGCCTGCATTTCAACTACTGTTGCCGGATAGCCAAGGTCAGTCATTAGTAAAGTTATTTCTTCAATGTCATCAACATTTGCATCCCTTATACACGCTTTTTCAAGTAGCATTTTAACAAGTTATTTTTTTTCGGCGATGATAAACATATAATCACCCAAATCGTTATCGTATTTTTCTTTTATATCTTTAAACCGGCCGGTATCTAAATCACCTTGAAGCTTCAAAAGGCCATCTTCTACTTCCTCAGCATTAGCTAAAGCCGAAAATGATGAAATGCCTTTTCTTATCGCTGCATCAAGGTAAAGTTCCGGTTTATTTTTCCCTGAGTATAAAAAAAGGTCTTCAAGGTCATCGCTGATGAAATATTTATCGGTCGCGCAAATCACAAAACCCGCTGCATCGGCAGCATCTTTTATCATATCAAAGGAAGGCATTTGTAAAATGGATGCCTCCAGCATTTTTGGGAAATAATGATTAAGCCAATAGCCTTTCATTTGTTGCGGCAGCGCAGTAAACAACACCATTTTCCCGCCATGCTTTAACACACGGTAAATTTCGGTAAATGCTTTTTCGATATCTGTCCAATGGTGGATGGTAAGCGTTGCTATGGCGCCATCAAACAGGTTATCGTCCACTGGTATTTGTTCTGCGCCTGCCAAAAGCCAGCTTACTTTATCATTTTTATCACCGGCAACCCGGAGCATTTTTTCAGAAGGCTCAACACCAACAAAGTTTAGCCCCATATCAGCCAGGGCAATGGTATAGTTTCCCGTTCCGCAGCCAATATCAAGGTATAAGCCGTTGGGTTGAGGCGACAAAAATTTAAACAGTTTTTGAGTTATGTATGGGTCGGCCCGCCGGGTTGAATTATAACCCGTTCCAATACTATTATATAAAATACTACTGTCCGTCATGCTGTAAATTTATACATATCCCGTTCCAAAATTCAATCTAAATTATTAGACATCTATAAGAATTAGTTTTGGTTAGCAAACGACGAAGCGTTTAATTATACTACCCCAGCTGACCTTATTTTATTTAGATACAGCATAGCGTCCTCTGCCTGTTTTTTATGGTCCTTATGCCAATTTGTAATTGTTGTATGATCGATAAAACTTAATTCAAGGCTCTCGTGTGATTTATTCAAATCTCCGCTTATGTACCTGCAATAGTATAATATATGCACAGAGGTATGCGGCTGGTTAAACTCGCCGGGTAAACGCGTGTAAAATTTTATAATGTCTACGGGCTCAACTACCAAGTCAGTTTCTTCCGCAAACTCCCGTTTCAGGGCGGTTTCGGGGCCTTCGCCAACGTCGACCCAGCCCCCGGGGATGCCCCACAACAGGTCATCGCCCCTATGCTCCAATAATAGCTGACCGTTGTCGTTAAATAACACGCCATTCACCCCAATCTTTGGCGTTATATAGCCTAACTCTCTGTTGAATCGTTCCTTTATTTCGGCTGATGGCAAACCTGAAAATTCCGAATAACCGCTTGCCGCCAGTTGAAGCAACTTATTATACCTTTCCAGGTCGAAGGGATCTTTACTGTAATTTATACCAAGCTGCGCTATAGCGCGTAACTTATCTAACAGGTCTAAATAATTTTTATCGGGCATTATTGCGTCAATTAAAAAGGACCGGACATTTGCGTACCCGGTCCTTCTTCAAAAATCATGTTTTTTATTCTAAAAATTTCTTTTTTAACGTTGCTATCTTTTGATCATCAAGGCCGATCTGCGTTCTTAAAAAATTATCGATAGAACCATATTGTTGTTTAATGGTATCAAAGGTGGTGTCGAGGTACACCTTTTTTGCCTGTAGCATATCGGTGGCTACGTCTTTGTCAATATGCATGTAGTTTACCATACCAGTTATCGCCTTTTGATTTTCCCCGGTGCGGTAATAATTGGTGGCCAAATAATCTTTCATAATAGTATCGTAAGGTACACCCAAGCTATACAACAGTAGTGCAGCGCCAATACCAGTGCGGTCTTTACCGGCAGTACAGTGAAAAACCAGGCTTTGATCAGCAGGCAAACCCAGCAGTTTATCAAAAAACGGCTTGTAACGCGCAGCAAGAGAATCTGTTTTTCTATAATAGGCTATCATCAATGAATCACCTGTGTTGGCTTTAGCGTGGGCAATATCCTTCATCCAGTTGTTCAACCCATCACTTCCGGCTGGGCATAACACATAGTCGGTACCGGGATTAAGGCGGTCTGGCGCCTTGGCCGATTCCTGGTGGCCCCTCAGGTCAACATCGTAAGTAATTCTCCTGCCCTTTAACACAGCCAGATCGGTATCAGTTAGCTTACTGATATCTGCGCTGCGGTATATTTCGCCCCATTTAACATGATGGCCATCTGTAGTGGTATATCCCCCTAAGTCCCGAAAATTTGCAGCACCCTGTAATACCACATGGCGTTTAGCGCTGTCTGTTACCTGGGCAAATGTGTTTGCGGCAATTAAAACGATTGCAAATACTAAAATTATCTTTTTCATATCAATAAAACTAAAAAAAGCAGGGGCCCGGCTGAGCACCCCTGCTTATGATTAAAAAATTTATTTATCCTATTTGGTTAGCCAGGTATCTTTGGTAGGGTCATCAGTACCGCCAAACTGCGATTGAAGTGCTGCCCTATAATTAGTAGTATTAAAAGCTGCCTCATTTGCTGGATATTCCCAGCGGCGTGGTATCAGGTTACCTGCTGCCGATGTACCTATACCGGCGCCCCCCTGGCTCCATGCAGGGATGCCATTTGGATTTGCCGAACTTACAGACCTTCTCCATTGATAAAATGATTCCCAGCCTGAATTCAGGAACATTGCAACATAACGCTGTGTAAATATCTGGGCAAGTCCTGTAGCATTATCACCTGCGTAAGCTACGTTAGTCATAAACTGCGAAACATTTGCAGTTGCAGTGCCGATAGTATTGCCAGACAAATTGGTGATATTTAAAGTTTCTCCATCTGTTATTTTGTATGTTGCCAATGAAGCATTGATACCATTAACATACCAGGTGGCAGAGTTTTGGCCTTTTACCCAGCCAAGGTTTATAGCTTCGGCTATGTTAAAACACATTTCAGGGTATCCCATAAAAACAAATGGCTCTGCATTTGCACCGGTAATGGCGGCCGGCAAAACAAAGTAACGAAAATCGCTTGGGTATGAGTACTGCCCGGCAGCTGCATTACTGTTAAGCGTGCCTATTGCCACATTGTCATCAGCACCAACGTAAGCTGTAAAATCATTAGCATCTTTACCTGCTGCAATTTGTTGCGGCGATGGGGTTGCAACTACAAAAATACGCGGGTCTTGTTTGCCGGCGGTTGCTGTAACATATGGCAGGCCCATGCTGCTAAAGTTATCATAAGGTGCGTTACCATCTGCATAAACCGGGTATGTGTTAGTTGAATTATAAACATAAATAAGATCATCGGAATTACCGGTCATAATAGGGTATGTAGCCGGGTTACTTATTATAGTATTAAATGTTGCGGCTATGTTTAGGTCCGGGTTGTCAACAGCGCGTTTGCTAAGGCTTATCAATACCCTTAAAGTATAGGTATTTATAACTTTTTGCCATTGCAAATAAGTAAGGCCAAAAATATCGCCATTATCTAACCGTGAGTTTGGGCTTGCGGTAACTAAAGGGGCCAATATAGTGTTAGCGCTGTTAAGCAATGCCAGGCAGCTTTTGTAAACATCGTGCTGCGTATCATACTTAGGTGTAATAATAGCCGCGTTACCTGCCTGCGAAAAAGGTATGTCACCAACCCGTTGTGTTAACCAAATGCCTGCGTAAGCCCTAAAAAACTGGCCTAATGCAAAATATTTATTGGTTTGGTTGCCCAACTGGCTGGTTGACTGTGCCTGTAATGCTATCGCGTATTTTAAAACGTTATAGCTATCTTCGGTACTGCCGTAGTTGTAATTGTTATTGCCCCAGTAATAGGCGTAGTTCGACAAAAATGCCTGACTGCCCCTTGAGCTCAGGTTAAAAGGATATTCATCACTTTTAATCAGGTTTGCAGTAATGTTATTAAGTATTAAAGTAGCCGGCACCGTACCTGTTGATGCAGCCAGGTTTGGATTGTCGATCAGGTCACCTTTCTGACATCCGGTTATAAACACCATGCTTGTTGTTAACAACAGGGCTAATGGAATAAATGATTTTATTTTCATAAATTTCTTATTAATTGTTCAATTAAATAATTTAGAATGTTAAATGGAGGTTTAAACCATAGCGGCGGGCCGTTGGGCTTGCAAGCGCTGCGTTCCCATTATCAGTACCTGTGATCTGCAATGTCGAAGCGTTATAGCCTGAAGCATATTCATCAAGATCGATATCTTTACGGGCAGCAAAATAAAGCAGGTTCCTGCCTACTAAGCTTATGTTAACTTTCTTGATAAAAGTACCCTGTAACATTTTTGCAGGCAAACTATACCCGATAGTTACTTCGCGCAGTTTGACAAATGAACGGTTGATCATATAGTATTCGTCAAAGTTGGCGCCCAAGTCCGACGATACATAACCTTGTACAGTTTGCGGTACGTTATTAGGGGCGAAAGTAAGCTGGCTCAAATTGGTTATTACACCGCCCGGGCCATACTGCGGGGTGCCGCTAACTATCATTACACCCGGGCCAATGTATGAACCTTGTCCGTTATTACCTACTTTACCGGTAGCTTGCAGAGCAACCCAATCGGCATTACGGGCAACGCCATAAGCGCCTTCTGTAGTTTCAACCGCTGTACCGCCGTTCATGCTGTGGTAGTAGGTATCATCATAAATTTTACCACCGATACGGCCATCGAACTGAAAGCTGAATGTCCAGCTTTTATAGCTGAAACGGTTGCCTATCCCAAAAGCAAAGTCAGGGTCGGCATAACCTAATAACCCGTAATTTGCATTATCAGGCTGGCCAGGCGCCTGCAAAGGTGCACCGGCACTGTTAATTATATTGCCGTTACCGTCCCTTACGAATTTTGTACCGTATTCAGCATCAAGCCTGTCGCCAATATGGTAAACGTGGTTGTTAAGGTATACAGAGGATGCACCATCATAAACTGATGCCAAAGTTTCCTTGTAGGTTGACCAGTTTGCATTGATGTCCCAGTTAAGGCCGTCCTTGCTTTTTAATACTGAACCAAGGAGCTCGATTTCAACACCATTTTTTTGAGTGGTTACACCGTTAATAATTTGGGTGGAGTTTGTAGTTGAAGGGGCAACCGGCAGTGAAATGATATTGGGGCCGTTTGTTGTTGAAAAATAAGTGAAGTTTAAGCCTAAACGGTTACCAAAAAACTTAACATCGGCGCCAATTTCTTTTGATGTTACATCGTAAGGTTTAATGTTATTATTCGGAATTGTATTGGAAAGGCTTACCGATGGTGTACTATTATAGTAAGTAGCAGGCCCATTGGAGCTTGAATTTAAATAAGACGGGCCATTATATGGTGTATATAATTCAGTACCGTAGCCTAATAAGTTACTTAGAGGTGACCCCGTTACAGCGTTATATGATGAGCCGATAAGCGGGGAAGTTAAACCGCCTTTAACATCGGCATAAGAGGCCCTGATTTTTAAGAAAGAGATAAATTGAGGCAATTTAACATAATCATTAACTACCGAACTTGCAGATACTGAAGGGTAAAAGAAAGTATTGTTGCCGGCAGGCAGGGTAGAAAGATTATCCACACGGCCGGTGGCGTTAATATTAATATAATTTTTATAGCCCAGGTCCACAGAGTAATATGCACTGTTAACCTGCATTTTTGAGTTAAAGTTGTAATCATATCCCTGATTTTGGGTATTGGCCAGGGTGTAAACATTAGGTATAGAAAGGTCCTTGGTTGATTCCCAATCAGAAAGGTACCTGAATGACCGGGAATTAGCACCCAACAAGGCGGTTAAATTAAAATTTTTCGCGAATTTTTTCTTGTAATTTAAGGTCAGGTCAGTGTTGCTTTCCAATAAATTACGGTCATCCTGCCTGTAATCACCATACCAGCCAAAATAGTACCAGGGCAAATAATCGTTAAGGTTAGTTGATGATGGCACATCTTCTGTATTCTGCTCATTATAGGTATTTAAAGCAGTGCGTAACTTTATGTTAAGGTCATCGGTAAATTTGTAAGTAAGCGACAATGAACCGTTGATCACCTGGTCAGTACGCCCCTTTAACCATTTTTCGGCCTGAAAGTATGGGTTATTTTCACGCCCGTATTCCTGCGCATATTGAGTAAGGTTAGGGATACCCTGCGGGCCCTGGTAAATATTTTTTAATTCGTTGATCGGGTAATCCGATGAACCGTAAACAAAGAACTCGTATGCATAGCTGTTAGGCCCATAAGTAACATCAGGGATGTTTGGCGAATATTGTTCGTTTAAGTTCAAATCACCATCGATACGTAATTTAGGCGAGATATCATAACCCGCTGATATTTTAAAGTTATCGATATTCAATTTGGTATTTGGGAAATCACCTTGTTGAAAGGTATGGCCATAAGACATGCGGATATCATAGTTTGAGCCGCTTGCCGCTACTGAAAATGAATTGGTGCTGGTATAGCCTGTTTGTACGAAATTATTGAAATTATTTATACCGCGCGCTAACCATGGGGTTGTACCCCTTACGCCGGTAACAGGATTATAGGGGCTGTCAAACTGCTGTATCGGTTGGCCGTCAAATTGCGGGCCCCACTCAGGTAAACGCTGAAAATTATCATAAAGCGGGTTAGATCCCGGCGGATCTGTTGTAATATCGCCGTAGCTGTATAAATAGTTTGTACCACGGCCGTATTGATACTGTGACTTAGGCAACACGATAAAGCCTTTTTCGGCCTCAAGCGTACTGTTCAGATCGATCTGCCAGCCTTTTTTATCATTTGTCCCTTTTTTGGTGGTGATAATGATAGCGCCATTGATACCCCTGAAACCGTAAAGGGCCGCAGCGTTAGGGCCTTTTAATACAGTATAAGTATCAACGTCATCAGCGTTAAAATCAAATGTGTTAGATTCTACCGGCTCACCGTCGATAACATAAAGGATATCCTCGCTGCCACGCAAAACAACAGTTGGCGCGCCAAAAAATTCGGAACTGGAACCGATACTTAAACCGGCAACTTTACCTTCCATTGATTGAAGTGGGTTGGCATCACGTGCTTCGGTCATTTCATCACCTTTAATAACGGTTTGGGAATAACCGAGCTTTTGAAACTCCTTTTTAACACCCAGGGCGGTAACAACCACTTCGTTCAAGGTTTTAGAATCTGGCTGTAAAGTAACCGAAACAAAGGCTTCATTTAACAAAAGTTCCTGTGCGGTGAACCCTATTGACCTGAAAACCAATGTCTGGCCTTTTTGAACAGACAAAGTGAAACGCCCTTCAACACTTGTTACGGTACCAAGGGTGGTTCCCTTAATAGTAACACTTACACCTGGCAAAGGCTGGCTATTGTTATCCAAAACAATACCCCTTACTGCAAGGTTTTGGGCAAAAACATTGCCGCATACCATTAACACCATTAGTGTGAACAGTAACCGTGAAATTTTTCGTAAATTTTGTTTCATGTGATGTTTTAATTTATCTTGAAACAAAACTATCCTCGTCATATTATAAAATTGTTGTTGGCACAACAACAAAAAGTTAACAAATACTAAACAAACAGACAAAAATTCCACTTTTGTTAAGAAAAAATATTCTTAAAAAGAATTTAGCGTTTAGTCGAAAATTTGTTACTTTTTAAATAAACGGAACTGCCAATAAAACAGTTATTAATGGACAGGCGGAAGGATCATAGATGAGTGTAAAATATCCGGTTAGTTTATCAATTGCAACCAACCGGATATTTGCTGATATATTATAAAGAATATTTTATCCGCCTGTTGAAGGGGTGCTTTTTTATTTTTGAATATTTAGCCAGCATAGAAAGATTATAACTTACATTTTTATGCAGCCTGGAAGGTTCGATCTCTGGCTCAAGTGCATGAATAGCATTAGCAATATCATCAACCAGCAATGGCTTACCTTCATTGGCAAGAACAAACAAAATTTTCGCGGCATAAGTCAGGTCAGGGGTATACGTTGCAGGGATCTGGTCGTTTATAGCCTGTTTTTGAAAATTCAGGTTTCCAAAATTAATATTGTCGTTAATAAAGGCCTGTAATGCCAGCCTTACCTTATTAAGTTCATTTAGCAGTTGTGCTTCTTTATCTTTTAATTGTTGAATAATTAATTCGTCTGTCATGAGAAAATATTTTTTTATAAAATGGTGGTAACAGCTTTAAGCACATTACCAATATTAAGTGTCTTTGTAAAGAATGTTAAAGAGAAGTGCCACATTAAGCTTCAAATCCGCAAATTTCGACAACGGATAGCACCCAGGGGATAGTGAAATGGGATAACGCCTTTTAAAGTACTAATGCATTCGGCACGAAAGGAAATTAAATACGGCAAAAGGGCAAGGGCCCACAGGAAAAACGAAAATACTAACAACCGGTTGGCAATTACCCGCGGGCGGTTTAAAAAATTATGTATTAAGTGATTTTCTGAATTTGATACACTTTTTATTGCCAGGGCAGCATTGTGTTTCGAAACCGGGGGGCGAAAAGAGTCCGGCAGGTTAATAACACTTGTGTTCCTGATGCAAAAGATAACATAACTACATGCAAACACCAGGTAAACAGATGCAACTATTAAAATTAAACTCCTTTTTAGTGCGTTACTCATATACCGTGCTAATAAAAAACTAACACAATGCTAACATAGCAAACACAAACACTAAATATATTACCGAATTGTTATTGATCTGTTAAGTTATTGTTGCCTATTTATTGTGTTTGAGTTGAAACTATCACTAATAAAGAGGTATTTTTTGGCTTTCCGATATGCTATTTAGCCGATGTATACTGCGCCCCAAACTTTCCGAAAAAAAAAAATCTTACTGATAATATAGATACAAGTGATGCTATATCTACTGAAAAATATATTCATCGTTTTTAAATTGGGCGTGCATGAACACGGAAATACCTTATATTTGCGCCATACTGCTCCCGTAGTTCAACGGATAGAATTATGGTTTCCGGTACTATAGACTTCAATAATAATGTGTTGTAATTCAGTACATTGGAATTTAATTCTTCATCACTGTAAAACAATTGTAAAACACAAAGCACCAAGGATAGAGGTTATAAAATTATCATTTGAAAAAAGCCGTTATCTTTTCAGTACTAGTTGATAAAAAATAAGTTCGAATAATTGAATTGAGAAGTCAGAAAAGAAATTTCCAAAATTTCGTCAAGTGGCTCAGCGACCAGAATATTATGAGTCTCCAGCAGAGGGTGGAACGCGAAATATTTTTAAGGACAGAAAACTTCGTTTCTGACTTACTAAGGCCAATTTATGACAGAAATCTTGAATTTGCAAGTCTTAAAAAAAATCTTCCCCACGAAATCCCGACACTTTTGAAGTGAAGTTCACCAGCAAAACCTGCAAAACTTGGCTTGTTTCAGTTCGCTATTGATCACAGTAACCGTATAAGGCGTCTTGGTTTTAACGCTGCCGATGCGCGTTTGTCCTGAGAAGGCGGGTTTGTAATCGCTGTCCGCTTTTTTGGTTTCCACCGGCGGAACGGTTTATGCCATTACCGTCGTGCTGGGTGCTGAAATTATATAATTGAATTTGATCATGCTACTGCTTCTTTTGTTTATTAATGAGTTTGTTCTGCCGGCTATGTTTCATCTTCGAGTTCGTCCTCTTTTTCTTCCGGGTGTTCCTCGAAATATTGCCGCGCATGTTTGATCCCGGGGGCGATTGCTTTGCCTTCGTTGCCGGTGGATTTTAAGACTTTATTGGCGATTTCCATTGCTTTATCACGCAGGTATTTCGGTTGATTCATATAAGATGGCGGGTAGTCACCGTTGTACCAGGGCGTAGTTCCTCCTTTTTAACGTATAACCAGCTAAGGTGAATTTAGTGTTCAAATGTCGCTGTATCATCTTGATGAGACCATCGCCTTTGCTTTATTTTTTTCGTACTTTTATCTATTTTTCCTAGTGTGGTAATCCAAGTACAGCCCCTGTGTACTTGCCAGAAAATCAACGTGGCTGCTTTCGGTATCAAAACCGGAAAAGGAATCCACCAGGACACTTTGCCGATATGGGTGCACTAAAGTTCCCGGAATACTTTCATAAATCCCGTACAATTCTTCATGCATCTCAGGGGCGAGGACAGGAGCCCTGGATAATACAAGGTAAAAATAATAGGAGTTCACCGAGATAAATCGTGTCAAGAAATTCGCGGTAGGCTCTCCAATTCGCATATCACCGCACCTGGCTGATGACGGATAGTATTTCTTGCCGTCAATTATGGAAGGGACAACGATGCCGATTTTTATGATCACATCTTTCCGTACCTGATTTCCGTTGAGGATGACTTCGCAATACTTTTCAAAATCATTTTCTATCCGGTTTACCGTCCTTGAAGAATTATAGGTTATTTTGAGCAGGCTGCGCAGCAGCATATCATAGTCATAATGAAAGGTAAAAGCTGCGCGGTCTTCTTTATAATCTTTAAAATATTGGTCATACAGCGAACAGAAATAAGTGTCCAGCGGTGACAGTTTCTTATTGTTACATACGGCACATACGTCTGCAATAACGAGGTCAGCGGCAGTCAAAACACTTTTTTGTTTCAGAAAGTTCACTTGTAGTTCAGGCATTCGCGCGATCAGACAACTTGGCCAGATATGTTCCCTGGTCAGCTTCTTTTGCTCGCCGCAATAAGCACATTTTCTTGGTTTGGGCATGGTGCAATTTACCGTTTAGCGGCTATTAATTTTTCTAAGCACTCATTTTCAATGAAATAATTTGCACATTATTTGGTTACCAATAAAAAAGTGCAGATATTTGAAAAAAATATTACCGAATATCGGTAATTAAAATAATTCTGATGAATATAAGCTACGGATCGAATAAGATCAGAAAGAAGCTGAGTTCCCTAGCAGAAATTAAAAAAAACTACGGAACAATGGCCAAAAAAGTACAGACCCGGCTGGATGATATTTAAGCGTCGCCGAATCTGAAAGTACTGATGCAGATCCCCGCGGCCAATTGTCATCCGCTGTCCGGCGATATGCAGGGCGAATGGGCATTGGATATCTCAGGAAATCACCGTATGATATTTGATATCGACCATGACCCCATTCCACAAAAAGATACCGGGGGGATAGAAACCATTGAAGTAACCGACATCAGGATTATAGAAACCACGGACTACCACTAATCCAATCAAAGAGACATGAGCGACAATATAAAAATACAAAGGGAATTGTTAACAAAACCAGGCGACACCATTTTAGAAACGATAGAGTATCTGAAGATGAGTCAGGCGGAACTGGCGGAGCGTATGGGAAAGACACCGGGGAAAATTAACGACTTAATTTCCGGTAAAGCCCCTATTACAATTAACACCGCTATGCAGCTGGAAAAAGTCTTGGGGATCGACATGCAATTCTGGTTGAACCGGGAGATGCATTACCGTGAAAAGTTAGCGAGAATAGAACAGGAAGAATTTCTGGAACAATGCATAGACTGGTTAAAAGAACAGCCGATCAAAGAGCTGCAAAAATTCGGTTATCTGAAAAGCAAAAACGTCGGGACCGAAATGGTAGAGGAATGCCTGCAGTTTTACGGGGTGGTTTCCCCCGTTGAATGGGAGAATGTGTATATAGAAAATTATGCGCAGACCAGCTTTAGAAAAAGCCAGTCTCATAAAACTTTACTGAGCAGTATGGCTGCGTGGTTAAGGATCGGGGAGTTGAAATTAAGAAATCGGGCGTTTCCGGAGTTTAAAAAAGATAATTTCAAAAATTCCTTGCAGGAGATTAAAACTTTGGTCGAAACGCAGCCGGAGGACTTTCCGACAACCTTGCAAAGCATGTGCCGCCAAGCCGGTGTCGCAGTTATTTATTCAAATAGCCTCCCCAGGGCGCCGATCAGCGGAGCGGCGCGTTGGGTTGGCGGGACGCCATTGATCCAGATCACGGACCGTTATAAAACAAATGATCATTTTTGGTTCACCTTCTATCACGAAGCCGGGCATATTCTGCTGCACGGGAAGAAAGATGTTTTTATTGAGGAATTTGAAGGGGTGGAAAATGACAGCGACAAGGAGAAAGAAGCCAACGACTTTGCACGGGATTGGCTGCTTCCCGATACCTTTTTGGAAGACATAGGAAATAAACCGATCGATGAAAAGATGGTAAGAAGGATCGCACGTAACTATACCACTCATCCGGCCATTGTAATAGGCCGTCTGCAAAATTTAAACAGGGTGCCTCATTATTTTGGCGCGAACCTGAAAATCAAGATTAATTTAGATTATTTCATCGAACACTAGTTCATTTTATTCAATAGCTCATGAATATGCCAACTTATATACCGGTTTTCAGATTACGCCAGGAAGAAAAGAAGGTGCTGACATCATTTGACTTTGGCAGTGACATTTTTCCATACATCGAAATTTTTAAAGAATTTGAAAGAATGCCGCCAAAACCTAAAGCGGGCAAGCCCCGAAAAATCAGGGAGCCAAAACACTTTAATGAGATCTATATTCCAACTATAAATAGTATTAAGAGTGAAAAAGTGTTTGTAGACCTGCCGGTGCATTTGAACCAATCAAGGAAAATGAAAAAGGAGGTGTTAGAGTTTTTGCGTGGGGTTGTCAGCAAAAGGAAAACACGTACGGAATATTTGTTGAGTTTGAACACCCTCCGGAAAAAAATCATACCGGTAATCAGTTGTATATTATGGAGATGTTGACCATCCTATTTCGGGCCAAATTGACCCAGGGGTTAGCTGATTTTTGGGTTGCAGCAAATGCTATAAAAGCACGTACAAAAATAGTTATTTAAAAGGTAATTTCATTAATGGCTGGTTTCCGGTTCAATATTACGTTTTCTTCTCATAGATTCTCCCTTTAGTTCGATCCGGTGCGCATCATGAACGATCCGGTCCAGGATAGCATCAGCAACCGTTTTTTCACCGATCACTTCAAACCATTTACTAACCGGCAGCTGCGAAGTAATGATCAGCGAGGTCTTACCGTGCCGGTCCTCAATGATCTCCATTAGTGCAGCCCTGCTTTGTGCATCAAAAGGCTGGATACCGAAGTCATCCATGATCAGCAATTGCTGTCTTTCGAGCTTAGCCAGTTCCTTCATGTAGGAGCCGTCGGCCTTAGCCATCTTCAGTTTGGCAAACAGTTTGGGCGTACTGGTATATAACACCCGGTAACCCAATACACAAGCCTGGTAACCCACAGCAGAAGCAATATAGCTTTTACCGATACCGGTACTCCCGGTGATCAGCAGGTTCTCGAAGCGGTCAACAAACGTACAGTCCGCCAGGCGCATGATCTGGTTGCGGTCGATACTTCGGTCGGCATGGTAGTGAACGTCCTCTATAGCGGCTTTATAGCGGAACCGGGCGTAAAGGATCGTGCGTTCGATACGCCTGTTTTGTCGGTCGTCCCATTCTGCATCTACCAGGTGGGCCAGCAGTTCATCTGCCGTGTAATCATTTGTTTTACCGGTTTCCATGCTGCTTTTAAAGGCATGGAACATGCCGAAGAACTTCATCTTCCGCAGTTTGTCTAAGGTACTTGTGTTCATGTTATTCTGGTTGTTTATTGGTTATTTGTAATAATCTTCTCCCCGTATATTATCATGTTTAGGCATAGGCAGCTCATTCGCAAACGGGCTTTCCTCATAGTTATCCATCTTGTTCTCCAGGATCTGTTGTATGGTTTTATAGCTATAAAGGCCATAACTGAGCCCCCGTTGACAGGCCATTATTAACCGTTCGTTCCCTGCCTTTTTTCCAAAGCCGAGTACCCCCAGGCAGGACTTGTAAGCCTGTTCCGGGTGTTGTTTACGCTCCAATATCTGAAGGATATATAGCCTGACATCCTCATGGATGGAGGCTGCCCAATCGAGGAACTTGTCTGGTGTCCAGTCACTTTTAAAGCGGTGAGCGCTGGCCATGTGTTCTTTGTCGGTAGTATAACCATAGGGGTTCTTTTCGCGCGGGTGCAAGGCGATACGCTCATAATTGGAGTAGATCTCTACAATGGTGCGGGAATATAACAGCTTAACCCGTTTGCCAATATAGCGGTAAGGCACACTGTAATAATGCTTATCCGGGCCGAGATTGACATGGCCGTTCTTGATCACCCTGGCATAGAAGTGTTTTTTGAACTGGTAACGTAGGACAGGCAGCGGTGCCAGGGTTTGGCGCTCTATCTCTTCAAACTGTAGTACTCTGCTGTAGTTGCGGCCCTTGAGCAGCTGGCTGTTATGGACTTCCAGGGCCTGCCAGATCGCCGTATTGAGTTCTGTTAAAGAATGGTAGACATCCTTGTTTAAAGGGGCGTAAATCTTGGTATACATGATCTTAACGGCACCTTCCACCAATGCCTTGTCGCGCGGTCGGTACGCCCGCGCTGGTAATATGGTTGTACCATAATGATCGGCAAAGTCTTCAAACGTTTCATTCAGGGTAGGTTCATAGCGGCTGCTTTTGGTTACGGCCGCCTTCAGGTTATCAGGCACAATGGCGGCAGGAACGCCGCCGATGAAGTGCAGGGTATTCTCGCAGGCCGCTATAAAGTCTTCCTTTTGCTGGCTCATAACCGCCTCTACATAGGTGAGTTGGCTGGCCCCAAGAATTGCTACAAAGACTTCTACTTCAATAACTTCGCCGGTTTCCTTGTCCGTATAGCTCATCTTTTCACCCGCAAAATCGACGTACAGCTTATCCCCGGCTTTGTGATCCATGTGCATGGTCGGATTGACCCTGACTTTCCATTGGTTGTAATACGTGCAAAACTGGGTGTACTTATAGCCGTCGGGAAACTCTTTGATATAGGCCTCCCACAGGAGCTGCCGGTTCATGCCTGTTTTTTTGAGTTCTTTATCAACGTGGGGGAAACAGCGCAGCATGGATTGCATGCGGCTGCTTGGTTGGTTGTTTTCCCTGGTCTTGCCAAAAATGGCCTCCAGTTCCTTATCATTCAGGATATTAACCTCTTCAAAGGTGAAGCCGCTAACCTTAAAGGCGGCCAGGTACTTTCTTACGGTGTTCCGGGATGAATCAATCTGGGCAGCTATAAAACGTGTGCTGCGCCCCTGGCTGGTCATCCTTAAAATCTTTCTAATCTTACTCATGCTGATTGTTAAATTGGCCATCTTAGAACAGGTCTTTTGCCCTCAAAAGATGGTTACTTCTACAGCATTTGCTACGAGTTTTGGTGGGTCAGTTTGCCCCGAAATACCCTGGTCAGTTTGCCCCGAAACGTGGGGTCAGCTTGCGCCGAAATGGTGTGGTCTCATTCATCAGAATCTCCATCAAAGTCGAGCTTTAAAGTAATTTCATCTAACTGGCGGTTGATTTCATCGGGACTTATATTGGGGTTGATCCGGGCAATACTTGCGTTAAAAATCTCCGGAAAGACGTTCGTTTCTTCAACCCTTTGTTGTTCGTGCCTTGGGATATAGTTATACCCAAGTCGCGTAAGGTGCAGGATAGCAGGTATTTTTACACGTGAATCTTCGTTAAAAGCCATTTATAAATATAATAGGCTTTAAAAATAGACATTATAGGTTGAAATGTATGGTATTATTTGCATGGCGGTGGGGGGCTATAAACAACAAAAGCCACCCGAGGGCGACTTTGTTTTTCGGTGTTCCCGACGAGATTCGAACTCATATCAGCTGAACCGGAATCAGCAATTCTATCCGTTGAACTACGGGAACAATGTGGCGCAAATATAATAGTTTATATAAGAACTTTATCGGCTATTGTGCCATCTTTAAAATATTGTCTTCTCTATAATTACTGACTAAATCTACTACGGCACTTTGGACCTCGTCAACAATTTTCCAATCTTTTTGGATATAAATGTCGGTTGTTTTTCGGCCTTCGTCAATGTGATTAAGCGCCATTGCAATATCATCTTTGCTTTTCCGGCATGTATTTCGCGCCAATGTGGCAAATGAGTGGCGTGCCCAATAAAATGTCACATCCGGAATTTTCGCTTCTTTTTGAATTTTTCGCAAGCCGTGGCTTAAAGTAGTTGATAAGCCGGTATGACTGGAAAAACGGACTTGCAATTTGCCAATATATTTGTTTAATAATTCTTCGGCCTCTGGCAATATCTTGATGCTGATAAATGCCTGGTCTTTTCGCTTCCCTTTCGTCTTCGCACGTTTGTATTCCAGCCTGCCGTCCCTGATATTATTTTTCTTCAGGTAGTAAAAGTCTACCGCATTGGTGCCGCAAAAATAAAATGACAACATAAAAAGGTCTTTTGATAATTCTATTCGACCACCGGGTTCGGCCTGGTAGTCCCTGATTTTTATGATATCGGGAACGCTCAAATTTCTTTTGGCTGTTTCCGGTCTGTCAATGATTTTATATTTTTTAAAGGGATAATGTGGTATTCTAATAATACCTAAATCCTCATCGTTAAAATGATTTCGAGCGACATTAAAAAGACCGCGTAGATCCCGCATGTGGTTATGCAGCCCGCCATCAGACAAACCCGGACTGGTTATAGTAAACTCCTTTTTGTGACTTTGCCTGGTAAGCGTTCTTTCTGATCGCATATATTTTTCATACGACCGCAACATATTGGCATTTATTTCATTGATGTTTACTTTCTCCCTGGCAAAATAGTCGATAAGGCTGTTGATGACCGAACGAAAATTTGCCGAAGTTCCCCGTTTGTTTTTCGCAATAAGTTCTTTCACATGGTTCCTGCCAAATTCTATAAAATCAATGGGCTGGTTTCCATTTTTCAGATGATCGACGATTTGATCGCAAGTCATAAAATCCACTCGTGAATCTAAGTCACTTATTGTCTTCCGATATTCATTCAAAGTTCTGTCCACTTGGAGCGCGACGGTACTATCCTTAATTTCATTTTTCTTGTTGACCTGTTTGGCCGAAACAAAATGAACGGTGTCTATATAACGTGACACCCTGTTATGGGTAACACGGATTTTGACATTGAATGAACCATCAGATTTTTGATGGTGTTTTAGCAGGGTGGCTTTGACAGTGAGCATAAGAAATCATTTTTGTAAAACATTTGTAAAACAAATACGTGAAATTCTGCTAATTTTGTGTGCGGAATTTCACGAAAAAACGTGTTTGACTTTTACAAAAATATGCGTTTTTAGCGAAAAAAAGCGGTTTTTGTGAAAAAAGTTGTAATTTTCGAAAAGTGGAAAAAAGACCCATATCGATAGTTTCCGGTACCATCGATATGAGTTCGAATCTCGTCGGGAGCACAAAAAAGGCCTTTTCTATTTAATAGAGAGGCTTTTTTGTTTCTATGTATGTTAGGGTAATTTTAAAAGCACTTCGTAAAGGATTCTAACCTTTAAAGACCCGGGCGGGCTAAGACTTGTAACTGTACCAATTTGCATATGCAGCTATTTTAAAGATAGCCGCTGGAAACTGAGTTTATCCCAATAGCCCCGCTGCAACACGATCAAGTTATTTTGGATATGAAAAAAACCACAACCTCTCAGGCCGTTCGGGTCTTTCCACTCCATAATTGCCCACTCGCCGTCCTCAAAAATATTTTCGGGCTGGCAAGCCATGGTTGCGTTTGCAAATTCAGTGGCAAACATTTCTTTTATGTTTGCTTTGGTTATCACAGGCTCATTAGCTACCTGGTGGTTAACAGCATCTTCACTATATAAAGCGGCCAGCGTTTCTACGTCAGCATTGTTAAAGGCACTGATCCATTGCTGTAAGATTTCCTTCGGTTTCATAGCCAAATTTAAAAAAATAACAAACCACTATTGAATGCACTTTGGAATAACGCCCATAATTCGATCTGACAGCACCCTCAACCTGTTTGCGAGCGGTTGTAATTTTTTAGTTTTCAGGTAAAATGATTATGGGTGATACATCACACCATCGATGGTGCTACCCCAAATGCTTTCTTAAAAGTGTACGAGAAATGGGAAAGGTTCTCAAAGCCTACATCAAGGTAAACATCTGATGGTTTTCGGCCTTTTTTACTGATAAGATAATGCGCTTCGGATAGCCGCTTTTGTTGCAGCCACTGGCCTGGCGAAGTTTTAAATATCTTTTCAAAATCTCTTTTAAAGCTTGCCAGGCTGCGGCCTGTAAGCCGGGCAAATTGGGCCATTGGTATGTTGAACATGTAATTTTTAGCCATATAAGCTTCCAGGTCAATTTTATACGGTTCGCTGAAATCAAACAGAAATTCGCTAAGCTTTGGACGGCCCCGCAGTATCAACTCGACAGCTTCCTTTGTTTTAATATCGGCAAGGGTTTGCGGAATGGCCATGCCATGATCAAAATACGGGATGAGCGAATCAAAATATCCTTTTAAAAATGGGTCGGGCGACAGCTCCATCATTGGCTCGCCTGTATATTTTCCAACAGGCGCTATCCTGTTTTCAGCTGCATATCTTTGCAGGAATTCGCGGGTGATAAAAATGTTAAGCGATTTAAACACACCACCCGGGGGAGGCACTTTCACCGATTTTACCAATTGGTTTTTTCGTATCATCCCTATGGTATTTTCTTTCAGCACGGTTACACCATCTGCTGTTTGAAAGTGTACCTCGCCCGAAATAATATATCCTAACGAATGCTCCAAAACAACCTGTTCACTACTGCGCTGTTTTTGGTCCATGCAGGAGTAAACCAGGTTATTTAGTTGTTTATGGGTGTTATCTTCCATGCGTAATTTGAATCAATTATAGCCCGGTTTCTTATTAAGAACATTATTTTCTCATCGTCACTTGCAACTTCTTCCGTACTTCCGGACTTTACTGCCTTTCGGACTAATCTCTATCACTTCAACTGACTGAGCATTACTTTGTCAAATATACGGTCGGGGAGTATTTTTTTCATGAACAGGGCAATTTTTGCCATGTGGCCGCCGGAGTACCTTGTTGCCGGTGTTTTTGAGTCGATTGCTTTTTTAACAAGCGCCGTGATCACTGCCGGTCCGGGCACTTTAGCTTCAATAGCGGTAAATACATTTCCAAGTTTTTTAGCCATATCGCCATATACCGAATTTGAAGATGTTTTCATCAAATTTTCCGCTGCTATGCCGCTCCACTCGCTTTTTATGCCGCCGGGCTCAATTACCACCACATCGATACCGAACGGCTTTACTTCGTTGCGTATACTATCGCTCAATGCTTCCAGGGCAAATTTGCTGGCATGGTACCATCCGCCGAAAGGCAAGGCCAGTTTACCGCCTATTGACGAAATGTTAATTATGCGCCCCCAATGCTGGTTACGCATGTACGGTATTACCAGCTGCGCAAGCCTGGCAGCACCAAATACGTTTACCTCCAGCTGGTACCGGGCATCGGCCATGGGCACATCCTCAATTGCGCCGTACGAGCCAAAACCAGCGTTGTTAATCAGCACATCTATCCTACCCTCGGCCTTGATGATCGTTTCGACGCCTTTAACCATTGCAGCATCATCAGTTACATCCATGTTTAACACTTTTGCCCCAAGAAGCTTTATATCTTCCATTTTATCAAGGCTGCGAGCTGCGCCATAAACGATGTGCCCGTCTTTCAACAACTCCTTTACAAAATCTTTGCCCATACCGGCAGATGCGCCGGTTACCAATATTACTTTTTTCATTTTTTCTATTCTTTAATTACAAAACAAAGATCGCTGTAAATATAAGGCAGAGGTTTGGTGTAGAGCTCAATTTCATTTTGCTGAGAGGCTCATAATGGGTTCATGGCTCATAGACCATAGTTCATGGTGGGTTAGAGATCAGCGATTAGAGATTAGGTTCTTGCTTCGCGCCATTTTTTTTAGTAGTTGGTTCAGTGCATCTTTTAACGCTTCATAGTTGCCTACCGGAACGATTGATACTTTGTCGGATGGTTCAAGGCCAACCGCCGTGGTGGTTATTACTGGGATGCCGAGTGCAATAGCTTTTAATAATATTCGCGGCTGGTGCTCCACATAGGCAGGGTAGATTACCATGCTGATATCATCGAATGGGTTGCCTTCGGCAATCCTGGCATCTGCGCCATCCCAAAAGTTTTCGTCTTCGGTTGCTTTGCCTGCGATGATAACGGAGAGGTTTAATTCAATTGCCAGACGCTTCATTTCATAAGCGCCTTTGCGGCCTAATGCGGATGCTGGGAAAAGGATTTTATTGGTAGTAATATTGTTAATACCCTGCACTTTAGGTACAACCCAATCCAGTTTAACTGACTTATTATTAAAAATATCCGCAATTTCCTGGTGCGGTGTTATAATATTCCTTGATTTGGTAAGCGCAGCATTTTCAAGGTCAATTAACGTTTGCGGCGCCCGGAAATCATTTAAGGTTTTGCTTTCGGGGTAATTTGCGTGGGCAAGGTCTAACCGCTCGTGCAGTTTCTCCATCGGCAGCCGCGTCATTAAAACATCGAAGGTGCGGCCACCCAAAACGCCTTGTTCCCATAAAAACGGTAACAGGTTTTGAGAGATTACAAGGCGTGTGCTTTCCACAGGTATTTTTTGTGCCGATGCTTTTGCGACTCTCTTATCGAGACGAAGCATTAATGAGAAAACATTATTTTTTGATTTGGACAGTAGCCGCATTAAAAACGCTCGTTTTAACGCAGCAAACGGAACTGATTTAATGTTTGCAATATTTTTTATTGACCAGTTATACTTGTCGGTTTTTATGGATTTGTTTTTTTTAATTGGTATGATAAAAACATCATTTTCAGCAGCTATCGATTTGATGTACACATCATATTCCGGCCATTTGTAATCCAGTATAAAAGTGGTTTTTGCTTTCTGATCAGTTATCGCAGACCTGTCGGGATGTTTAAAGCAATCAAAGTTACCACATGAATAGCAATCGTTAAGTTTTGAAGATTGCAACAGGGAGTTTAATTTCGGCGCAATACCGACAGTCGTATTTTCCGTGCTTTTAAATTTAGCGATAAGCTTTTCAGGTGTCAACTCAATTTCTATTCTGAATGGATGGGGCGATTTGAACCGGAGATCCACATAGTTCCATTTTATGGTGGCGTCCCTGTCGCGCTCGGCCAGCGAGCCTTTAATTACTTTTGTATGCCGGTGCCGCTCAATAATTTCGAAGCCTGCCAGTAAAGCTGCATCATATAGTGCGTTGGAAAGCTGGCAAAGGCCGCCCGCTATGGATGGCACAATACAGCCTTCCCTTATCTCCCGCCCTACAACAAACCCTTTGCCAAAGTTTGGATTACCAATGTGTTTCCAGAAGCTGAAGATTTGATTTGCTGGTATTTCTAATCCATTGATCCTTTTAGTTGCCAGGCGCAGGTTTTGTATTTTACCGGCGGTTAATACCCAGTTTTGTTCGTTATCATCAGCATTCCATAGGTCACTTTCGGAGACCGAGGTTATTTGTCCGTTTTTAAATTGTTGCGCTTTTTTAAATTTCGGAGGGCCGGAAAAAAGGTCTTGAAAATTTCTCCTGGTTATCAATAAAGCAATCTTCAGTTGAAATTTCGCTTCACTTATTAAATTGTGGTTTTCAGCTAAAGTTTTATTTGCTATCATATAACACAGAACCCTATAAATCTATCCAAAACAAATTGAAAAACAAATCCCCTAATAGGGTGAATTTATTCGCTTTTTAAGCTCTTCACAGGATTGGTTACGGCAACCTTTATGGTTTGATAACTGATTACCACAACCGCGATCAATAAAATTAAAAAAGCCGGCAGCGTTAGCAGCCACCAGCCAATCGTGATATGATATGCATAGGTTGTAAGCCATTTATTCATGATAAGCAAGGTTAAAGGGATTGCCAAAACTGACGCTAATGCAATCAATTTAACAAAATCCTTAGCCAGCAATACCAATATTTGATTTATTGCAGCACCCAGTACTTTGCGGATGCCTATCTCTTTTGTTCGCTGCGTAGCTACCAGGCAGGCAAGGCCGTACAAGCCCAGGCAGGCTATCAATATGGATAATATGGTGAAGTAATTGAACAGCTTTATACTTGTAACGTCCTTTTGGTACATGGTGTTAAAAGCATCATCTAAAAAGTTATAGTTAAAGGGAACGTCAGGGAAATAGTTTTGCCAGGCGGCTTTAACCAATTTTAGCTGATCGGGGGCAATCTTTACAAATACCGAGGACAAATTTGCCCCGTTATAAACCATTACCAGCGGGGCAATTGGATTATGCATGGAGCTGTAATGAAAGTTTTTTACCACGCCAATTACGTGGCCTTTATGATCGAACCCTTCCATGGCCTGGCCGATGGGCTTTTTCCATCCCATCTGGTTTACAAACGCTTCGTTAACTATAAATCCTTCTTTTTTATCGGATGATATGGCATCTGATAAATTTCTCCCGGCGATAAGCTTCATATTTAACAAGGGAATAAATTTATCATCTATCATAAAATAATTTGATACTACTTCCCTTTTTACACCATTTGACGAAGCTAATGTAGTTGACTTAGGTGTTTCGCCATTGCCCATTGAAAAACTGAGGCCGATTGAGCTGCCTTTAACAGCACCTAATTGTTTTAAAGCATTATTAAACGCCGGTACCCTAAGTTTTGCTACAGAATCATCTGGCAATGAAATATTCAATACCTGGTTGTTATTAAAACCAAGTGAGCGGTGCTGGATGAAGTTTATCTGCTTATTCATGATAAAGGCCCCGGCAATCATTACCGTTGCTATTATGAATTGCGTAACTGTAATCGCTTTCCGCAGTGTTAAACCTTTGGTTTGATGTTTGAAATTGCTTTTTAGCGCGGTAATAGGCTGGAAAGAAGACAATACAAATGCCGGGTACAAGCCTGTTAACAGCGAGGATGCCAAAACAACGCCGCAAATAACCCAAAAACTATAGGACGATAACGCACCCGAAATCTTAATTTGCAGCAAGCTGTTTAAAAACGGCAGCATAATAAACATAAGCCCCACACCAATTGCCAGGGCAATACAGGTTACAAAAAACGACTCGAATAAAAACTGCCTGATGAGGCTTGATTGTACTGCGCCGTTAACCTTACGTACGCCTACCTCTTTTGCCCTTTCGGTAGCGCGGGCGGTTGAGAGGTTGATGTAATTTAACAAAGCAATCACTAAAATCACCATCGCTAATACCGAAAATATATAAACCAATTGCTTATCGCCTTTAACGGTATCGCCCATGTTGCCGGCAATAAAATGCACATCCTTTAAAGGTTCGATATTGAATTTTAAGGAGTATTTTGATGCACCGGTTTTATTAAGTACAGGCTGGATATCCGTTTTTGATATCAAAGCCAGTTTCTTTGCAAACGCTGCATAATCAGGCTTTTGCCTGAACAGCACGAAGGTATAATCATCAAAATCAAAACCTGTCCAGGTTGTTATTTTTGAAAAATCGCCGGGCAATAAGGCGTCAATTTTAAGGTCGGTGTTTTCGGGCAGGTCGGCAAGTACGGCTGTTATATGGTAAGGCTGCTTATTACAGGTAATGGTTTTGCCGATAGCTTTATCATTGCCGAAATATTTTTTTGCCAGGGTTTCTGTTATAACAATGCTATGCGGATCTTTTAATGCGTTTGAGGGGTTTCCTTCGGCAAATTGCCAGGTAAAAACATCAAATACATTGGCATCCGTTTTATAAACAAATTTCTCGCTGAATAACTGACCGTCAACTTTCATCACCGCTTCGTCAGGTTCAAACCGTACGGCGGTTTCTACCTCGGGATAGTTATGGTTTAAAGTTGTTGCCAAAGGCGCCGACGACAGGGCTACCGTAAGGTTATCGCTTTCGGGTGTACGCACCATATTGGTAATGCGTACAATCCTGTCTTTTTTTAGATTATAGCCATCGTAACTTAATTCATAGTGTACATACAACGAGATAAGTAAACAGGCTGCAATGCCGATTGAAAGGCCGCCGATATTGATAAGGGAAAAACTTTTATGCCGGATAAGGTTGCGCCAGGCTATTTTTAAATAATTTTTTATCATATAATAAATTATTAATAGCCGAATGTAAATTATTACTTTTAGTAAAATAACATTTTTAACACTGATTAACAGATGTTTAACAAAATTTAACAAGTACCCAATAAAACCGTTATACTCATTTTACCTCTTTTCATAATGAAAATATTTTACCTGTTTATTTTAACATTTTTTGCCGCTACGCGGAATAGCAGCGCAGCAACTCCCCAATATTCATTTGGCGTCAGTATCATTGGTAAAGGGAAACCTATGATCCTTATTCCTGGAAATAAAGGTTCAGCAGATACTTATAACGAAGTAGTAGCCCATTATAAAAACCGTTATACATGTTATGTTATTACTTTGGCTGGCTTTGCCGGGCAACCTCCATCGGGCGCATACGATCACTTGTTACTCAAGCAACGAAATGATATTATAAAGTATATTATCAATAAACATCTGTATAAGCCTGTTTTGGTGGGCTTCAGCTTTGGGGCCGGACTGGCCATTTGGATTGCTTGTACCCGACCCGACCTTATTGGCCCTTTTATAGACTTAGACGGGACACCATTTGATGCGGCGGTAGACGTCGACCACCTTGATAAAGATTCGCTTATAAAGGCAGATGGCGCCAGGTATGCGAAACTATTGGTAAAAGACAAGCTGTATTGGAAAAAACGGGATTCGGCATTTCATACGCCGGCTTCAGACAAGGAAGGTGTTATTTACCTGCAAAAATTAGTTTCGGACAGTAGCCGCATTTCCGAAATTATGAAATGGGATGTGGCAAGTGATTTAAGGAGCAGTGTGCTGATTAACCTTGAAGCAGACACGCTGGATATGAGGGAGGACGTTGCCAAAATAAAATCACCGATACTGCTGCTGGGATCATGGCGGGGCTATGATGTAATAAAAACTAAAGCAGATGGCGAAAAACGTTACAGGGAGCAATTAGCGAAATCAAAAAATGTAACTATCGCCTTTTCCGAAAATGGCAAGCATTTTTTAATGTGGGAGGATTTTGACTGGATGATCAGCGAGATGGATGCTTTTTTGAGGAAACACAGTTGAAGTGAAAAACCAAGAGGCAAGAATCAAGAAACAAGACATAGTTTTGCGGTTCTTGACTCTTGAATTTTTTGCTTACCCTGGTTCTTGACTTAACTCTTGGTTCTTGTCTCTTGGTTCTCGCCTATTGGTTCTTGGCTCCTGATTCCTTAGAATATCTCGCCTACATCAATGAAAAGGCCGTTTGAACCCTGGCGTCCAAAACCGTAATCGATGCTGATATTCGTTTTTGATATAGTATTTAGTTTTATACGCAAGCCGGGGCCAAAACCAGGTTGGATAGTCTGCAACCGTGTGCCGGGCGCGGCTGAAAATGATTCACCATTCAAAAACACGACCCCGCCCAGCAAGCCATTGTCAGTAATTTTATACCGGTATTCCGCTTCGGCGTAAACCATATCGGCTCCACGGAAACGGCCCTGTATGTAGCCCCGGCCGGTAGCCGAAAAAGTATCCCATTGCGTGCTTGGCAAGTCAAGATACGCGGGCTTACCGCTTAGTATCAGCCATTCGTAGTTCCACAAGGCAAGTACATTATCCGATCCTTCGGGTAAATTGATATATTTCCTGGTATCAATGATGAGGGAACGCCAGGGGTTCGTGCTTCCCAAAAATGTGTAGTTATCCCTATATTGAAGTGACAGGTAGGCTCCTTTTGAGGGATTAATGGCGTTATCGCGTGAATCTAATAACCCATTAAATGTAAAGCCAGATGCTACATCATTGGATGACTTACCATAAAGCGAATAATCGGAAACAGTGCCGTTTGGATTGCCTTTATCCGAAACATTCCAATGGTTATCAAATATATAGCCTAACCCAAGATAAAAATTCCCGGCAATATGGCGTAAAACCGTTTCGTAAAATTGAAAATACGAATAGTCCATTGGGTCGTTGTTCTGTATGTTAGAACTGCTGCCTAAACCAAACGTACTTTGGGGATATTTGTAAAAACGATAATCGCCTACAAAATTGTAGGTATTATCCTTACTCCAGATATTGCTCTGTATCGGAAAAGTAAATTGTTTATTTTCTGTAATGGCTGAGCTGGCTACTATTGTGGATATGCGGGACTGCGGGGCTGTCCGGAAAGCCATATTTCCTGACAGTACAAAGGCCAACCTTGAAACAAGAGTATAACCTAATGCAGGAACGACCGAAAAAGAAGGTTTGGTGCTTACCGTATCGGGTTTTTTACTGGGTTGAATATTAAGCCATGCTTCAAGCACGTCAGTAACATCCTGCTGTTTTACACCTTTTTTATTGCTTATTGTCGAATCGCGTTTATATAAAGTACTGTCTTCATTTTTTTTCTTAACCGGTATAGTTCTTAAGGGTACAGGTTTCTGATCCTGCGCAAAAACAGTAATAGTAAAAAACAACCCGAAAATTAATGCGACTGACTTTAAAAATAATTTCATTTATACCATTTACAAAATCGCCCGGCAATATTTAATTATGATATTAAATTAAAATTAACCGGGTTTTAAAATTGGAGTCGAAAGTAATCATTCTGTTACAATTGAAATAATGAAATTTCAAGAGCCATAGAGTTATGACGGTATAGTGGCAATTTGTAAGGTCGCTTACCATGGTGTTACAATATTTACAGGCGCTGATGTGTGTATTATCATCTTAATGCAAAGAATCCAGATA
>Ga0207029_10057_pt1 | contig 28650 bp, 25 predicted proteins | sample Alteio_BWMinCont_39_FD_153282 | JGI IMG/M metagenome (GOLD analysis project Ga0207029, IMG submission 153282) | Enriched cells from forest soil in Barre Woods Harvard Forest LTER site, Petersham, Massachusetts, United States -... | ecosystem: Environmental > Terrestrial > Soil > Temperate forest >...
CGGCGTTTGGGCGAGCGAATTTCCGCCGAACTCCTCAAAAATCCAGCCATCGACAGTATCTCGGAACAAATTGGCCGTGCCCAGGGTGGCGAAGACACGTGGGGTTCGCACCGCGGTGAAATGCATATCGAACTCAAGCCGGATCCAACGCTTGATCAGGGCAAAGTGCAGGATGAAATCCGCAACACGCTCGCCCAATTTCCTGGAGTCCAAAGCGAGGTCCTCACGTTCCTCGGCGATCGTATCGGCGAAACCATCTCCGGCGAAACCGCGCAGGTGGTTGTTAATATTTTCGGGGACGACCTGGATGTCCTGGACCAGAAGGCGAATGAAGTGGCGGCCCTGCTGAACAAGGTGCCGGGCGCGGCCGACGTCCAGATTTCTGCGCCACCAGGGGCGCCGCGCATGGTTGTGGAACTGCGACCCGATCGCCTCACGCAATTTGGCTACCGGCCGTTGGAAGTCCTGGAAGCGGTGCAGACCGCCTTTCAGGGCGCGGTCGTGGCGCAGACTTATGAGGGCGAAAAGACATTTGATATTGCCGTGATCCTGGATCCGGCGGCCCGGCAGCGGCCCGAGGATATCGGCGCGTTGCTCGTCAGTAATGGCGATGGCCTCCAATTACCCCTTTACCAACTGGCGAACGTTTATTTGACCACCGGCCGTTATGCGATTCTCCACGACGGCGCGCGCCGCCGGCAGACCATCACCTGCAATCCCACCGGTCGTGACGTGGCCACTTTCGTCGCTGATGCGCAAAAAGCCATTGCCGCACAGATTAAATTTCCTCCGGGCGTTTATGTGGAATTCAGCGGCGCGGCGGAGGAACAAGCCGCGGCGCAAAATGAATTACTGTTGCATTCCCTGATGGCGGCCGCGGGCATCATCCTGCTGCTGGCCATGGTGTTTCGCAAAGCGAGCCACCTGCTGCTTGTGCTGGCCAATCTGCCATTTGCCCTTGTCGGCGGCGTTCTCGCGATTTTCTTGAACGGATATTTCAGCGCCGGGGGCCAGGCGACCCTGTCGCTGGGGACGCTGGTCGGGTTCGTCACTTTGTTTGGCATTACCATGCGTAACTCGATCATGATGATCTCGCACTTTGATCATTTGGTGAACGAGGATCGCCAACCTTGGGGATTGGAAACCGTTCTGCGCGGAGCCGGGGAACGTCTTATTCCAATTCTGATGACAGCGCTGGTCACCGCCCTCGGTTTGCTCCCGCTGGCGCTGGGTAGCGGCGAAGCCGGCCGCGAAATCGAAGGCCCCATGGCCATCGTGATTCTGGGGGGACTCGTGACGTCGACGGCATTAAACTTACTTGTCCTACCGACCCTGGCCTTGCGCTACGGACGCTTTGGTTCCACGACGGCTAAAGCAGCTTAGGAAAAACTGCAGCCATTTCAATGGTAGGGGGTTGCTGCCGCAACGCCGCCGACCCGCAAAAGTGCTGCCGGCATCCTGCCGGCAGATCCAACATTGCCCGAATGCGGTGCCATGCCAGATGGCTTTCGCACCTTCAGAATCGCAGATTGTATTATTATTCAGTTTGATCTTCCGGCAGGATGCCGGAAGCACCTTGTTGCCCTCTCTGTTTGCCGCGACACCGCGTCGATTGAAAAAATCAATTAATCCACGCGTTCCCGCACCCGATCGCAGCGCGTTGACGACAGCGCCTCGATTGTCCCGATTGCCATTGAAAAATGGTATAATATTGGCCCGAAGCTAGGATTTGGGTTATTATTTGCCATGTTTTTTATCGGTATCGGCACGGCGGCGCCGGAGCCGCGTTATGATCAGCGGGAAGGCTGGGTAGCGGTCCAACAAACCCCGCAATTTCGGGAACTGGAACCCCGCTCGCGGGCGATTCTCAAAAAAGTTCTGTGCAGCGATAATGGGATCGCCGCGCGCCACCTCGCCCTCGCCTCCATCGACGAAGCCTTCAATCCGACTCCGGATATTCTGCAGGCGCGTTTTACCCGTCATGCGCCCGCCCTTGCGATTGCGGCCGCCCGTCGCGCCCTGGACAATGCCGGACTGAAACCCGGCGAGATCGACGCTGTCCTGATCAGTACGTGCACCGGTTACCTTTGCCCGGGCCTGACGAGTTACGTCAGTGAAGAATTGGGTTTGCGTTCGGATGTCTTTGCCCTCGACCTCGTCGGGCAGGGTTGCGGCGCCGCGCTCCCGAACTTGCGCGCCGCCGAAGCCATCCTGGCCGCCGGGCGGGCACGGCATGTTCTGTCCATCTGCGTGGAGGTTTGCAGCGCCGCGTTTTTCCTGGATAACGATCCCGGCGTCCTGATTAGTGCCTGTTTGTTTGGCGATGGTTCGGGCGCGGCCGTGCTCTCCCGGGAACCCTTACCGGGGCGACGTCGGGTCGAATGGAAATATTCCGCCTCCCATCTCGCGCCGGATAAACGTGACATTCTACGGTTTGGTCACAAAAACGGGATGTTGCGGAATGTTTTGCTGCCGGAAGTGCCCCGGGTGGCGGGGGAGGAAGCCGCGCGGCTTTTGGCCGTGTCGCTCCAAGCGTCCGGCATCCGGCGGGAACAGATCAAGGGCTGGGTTCTGCATACGGGCGGACGTGACGTGCTGCTGGCGCTCCGCGAGAAACTCGATTTGGAGGCGCACGATATCCGTCACAGCTCGGCCATCCTCCGCGAGTTCGGCAATATCAGCAGCCCCACCGTTTATTTTGTCCTGGAAACCTCGCTCAAGGATTCCGTGCCGGATGGGACCTGGTGGATGTCGGCGTTTGGAGCCGGATTTAGCTGCCACGGCGCTTTTCTGGAAGTGGGTTCATGAAGCGTCGAGTAGAGCCGGAGCTGCTCGATACCCTGCCGCCCGGCGACCTGCGGGCCGTGCGCTCACGTCAGGATTTGTGCCGGGTGAACTCTTGGATGGGCAACCCGATGATCATGGCCAATGCCTTGAAAAAATCCGCCGGTGGCAATCCGGTCGCTTCGATTCTCGAGCTTGGCGCGGGCGACGGTTGTTTTCTTCTGACGGTCGCTCGAAAACTTCCGGCCTCGTGGGCCGGCGTAAAGGCGGCTGCGCTCGACCGGCAATTGAACATTACCCCGGCAACTTCGGCCGCCTTCGCGGACTTGCGATGGGAATTGGCCGCCATGACTGCGGATGTCTTTGACTGGGCGCCATCCGCCGACGGCCAGTCCGCGATCCTGGCCAATTTATTCCTGCATCATTTCGCGGACGACCGGCTGGCGGAATTACTGCGTAAAATCGCCGGCGGCACCCGATTATTCATCGCCGTCGAACCCCGCCGCATGCTTTGGCCCGCGCTGGGCGGATGGTTGCTCGCGCTCATCGGTTGCAACGATGTGACGCGGCATGATGGCAAGGTGAGCATCCGGGCCGGTTTCGCCGGCCGCGAAATTTCCGATCTTTGGCCCGAGCCTCACCGCTGGCATCTGACGGAAAAGCGTTCCGGTTTTTTCAGCCACCTGTTTATCGCCCGGAGGCTCGACTGAATGGCCGCACCAAAACCCATCACGATCGTGGGCGGAGGCCTGGCCGGCCTCAGCCTGGGCATCGGGTTGCGGCAACGGCAAATTCCCGTCACGATTATCGAGGCCGGGAATTATCCGCGTCACCGTGCCTGCGGCGAATTTATCAGCGGACGCGGCCTGCAATCGCTTGCGCGACTGGGTCTGGAGGAGGAACTCATCGGCGCTGGCGCCATTCCCGCGAGGACAGCCGCTTTTTTCACCACCACGCGCGCCACGGCGCCGCGTGAATTACCGGCGCGCGCCCTCTGCCTCTCGCGATACATCCTGGATCAATCGCTGGCGCGCACATTTCAGCATCTTGGCGGCGAATTGGTGACGGGCCGGCGCTGGCGCGAAAACGAATTTTCCGAGGGAGTGGTTCGCGCCTCAGGCCGCCGGCCTCAATCGGAGGTGGATGGCACTCGCTGGTTTGGCCTTAAGATTCATGCGCGCAACGTTTCCCTCGGCGCCGATCTGGAGATGCATTTCACCACCGCGGAGTATGTGGGCCTGTGCAAACTCGCCGGTGACGAAGTAAATGTTTGCGGCCTCTTTCGGCGCGACCATGGCCGGCCGACGCCGGCCGACGCACGGGAATTATTGCGCGGCCAGCCCGGCTCGATCTTAAACCGGCGACTGGCGGGCGCGGACTTTGATGAGACCTCCTTTTCCTCCACTGCGGGAATTTCCCTGCGCGCGGCAAGAGCGGCAGCCCATCCGGAGATTTGTGTCGGCGATGCCATCACGATGATTCCGCCGCTGACCGGCAATGGCATGTCGATGGCGTTCGAGTCCGCCGAACTGGCCACGGAACCATTGGCGGCGTGGAGCCGGGGCGAATCCTCATGGCTAGTGGCGAAAAACCGGATTGCCCGGGCCTGTGACCTTCTTTTCGCCCGGCGGTTGGGTTGGGCCACCCGGTTACAACCCATGTTCTTAAGTGCCGCCTGGCAAAAGCCACTACTTCTTCTGTCCCGCAGCCAGTGGTTTTGGCGCATTGCCTTTGGCAATACCCGTTGAAATTACCTAATATGAAAACTAAACTTCATGAATATTCTTTAGACAAAGCAGGCAGCGATGTGGAAAAATTATTAATTTATGAAAACGATGCTCACCTACTAGTCTTTTGCAAATGTGTTATCAAGTATACACGGTTGCGCCTTCGAGAGACGTCTGGGCTTGAGTTGTTCAACTTTCGTGATGAGACCGAATGGATTCAGTTTTGCCGTTCTGTCTTGGAAGGACTTCATAAGTTGGACAATGATATGGCGTTGATCGTCATCGCCCATGAAATAAGTTTTAAAATAATTGAGGTAGGTAAGAATGCACCAGTTGCCCGACCCGTTTCTTAACGTATAAGCCGTCATTTCTGACCATTTGCCGGCAGCCAGCCACCCGTCGCCTGTAACGGTTCGAGGTTGCCGGCGCGTGTGACCCATACTGCCAATGCCAGCTGGCCTTTGATATTTTTCGGTGATCCATCAATGATAAATGATCCCGCGAAACCATTGGTCTGGCTGGTCAGCGGTCGCGTGACCAACGAAAGCGCCGCAAAATCGTGGATCAAATGGCGGCCGGAATTTTCTCCCGCCCTTACATCCGAACTAATGCCGCTCACCAGCAGCGCCGCCGTCACTTCATAATCCGTTCCAACCCCGCCCGGCGGGCTGAAGTTCGCCTGCCAGTGTTTGCCATCCTCCGATCGTACCATGAGGACGCCATTCCGGGCCGCGCTGGAGGCCGGCGCACCACGAAAACCAAGCCAGTTGTGCCACTCCTTCCCGTTCAGGATGAATTCGGGTGTGTAAATTTCCTGGGAAGACCAGGCCCGGGCATAACTTCTTTGGCGCTCGCTATATTGTTCGCTGGACAGGCCATCCGTCCATCCCAGGTTATTCCAGTAATCCACGTGAAAGGCCACCGGCACACATTCCTGCCACAAGCCGGGATCGTTTTTTAATTTGCTTAACCAGGATTCGGCCGGGGGACAACTGCTGCATCCTTCCGACGTGTAAACTTCCAGCAACGCGGTCTGCTGATCGGAACTCTGGAAAACAACCGGGGCCGCCTGAACCACCGCACCCGTCATCAACGCGACAAGAAAAATGTGTATGTTCATTTGTCTTGTCAGAGGAACGACACGGTTGATTTATTCCGCAAATAAAATCGGGCTCGCATTTGCCGCGGAAAAAGAATCATGGAATATTCTCCTTGTGACCGGCTCATACTGATATGAAAGAGATTAAAACCATCTTCGTGCTGTTTCTGACCATGGCGCTGGCAGTGTACATCATTAGTTCCAGCCCTCGGGCAACGGGCGCCCAGGCCGATTCCGGCAAGCCTGCCCCGGCATGGTCGCTGACGGACCTCAACGGCAAGGTGATCCATTCAACCGACTTGAAAGGGAAAGTGGTCATCCTGGATTTCTGGGCCACGTGGTGTGGTCCTTGCCGTGAGGAAATCCCGGGGTTTGTCGCCCTGCAAAAACAGTACGGCGATCAAGGATTGACCGTCATTGGTGCTTCCGTGGATGAGGGCGGTGCTTCCGTGGTGAAAAAATTTGCCGCCCAACTCGGCATGAATTATCCCATCGGCCTGGCGGACCAGTCGTTGCAAACCGCATTTGGCGGTATCGATGCCCTGCCGACCAGCGTGATCATTGATCGTCAAGGCCGCCTGGTGACCAGACACATCGGATTCACCGACCAGTCGGAATTTGAGGCGGAACTTAAGCCATTGCTTCAAGCCAAGCAGTGATGGGTTTTCCATCCCTTACAGTCCCGGGCTGCTCTGCATGATGCCGCCATCGGCAAAAATTGTCGTGGCCGTCATGTAGCTTGCCCCGTCCCCGGCAAGGAAGGCCACCAGGCTGGCAATTTCTTCCGGCCGCGCCATGCGGCCGAGCGGAATGGCATGATTGAGTTTTTGCAACTGAGCGGGGTCATTCATCGTGCCCTGATTGATCGGGGTGGCGACTGCGCCCGGGCCCACTCCAACCACGAGGATATTATGCGGGGCTAGTTCAACCCCCGCCGTGCGCGTCAGCATCCGCATCCCTCCCTTGGAGAGGCAGTACGCCGTGTTGCCCGGCATCGGCCAGTCTTCGTGCACCGAGGTGATGTTGATGATCCGTCCGCCCCCGCCTTGTTTGATCATCTGCTGCGCGGCCAGTTGGGTCCCGAAAAAGGCGCTCTTTAAATTGATGGCCATGACCTTCTCATACTGGGCCTCGGTGGTATCCAGAACGGAGGTGCGGGTCTCGACGCCCGCATTGTTCACCATGATATCGACGCGTCCAAATTCCTTTACCGCGCTGGCAATCAGGTTTTGCAGCTCGCTCACCTGGCTGACGTCGGCTTTCACCCCGATGGCGCGATCGCCCAGGGCGTGAACCTGTTGTTCCAACGCTTCGGTGGCTTCGGGATGGGCCACATAATCGATGATAATATTGGCTCCTTGCCGAGCGAGTTCCAACACAATCGCCAGTCCGATTCCACTGTTACCACCGGTGACGATGGCGACTTTTCCTTTTAAATTCATTAAGATCTTCCTTGTTTTAAGTTATCAAGAACAACCGCGCGGGCATTTTTCCCCAGACACAGCCGATTTACCAGCGAATTAATTTTTTCCGTGAAGAAGGGATGAAAAAAGCTTGAGATGTTGAGGCATTATTGTCTCAAAGAGGTTGCAACCTGCCGTATCTGGCTTCGTCCCAGGCGATTTCCAAGTAGGGCTCGCTGTCCCAGCGAGCCGTCGTGGCCAGACCCGAGAACGCCCGAAAGTTTCCAAAGTGTGATTAACCTCACCCCGTTCGCGGCGCTGCGGCAGCAACGCCCTACCTTCAGGAACCGGTGGGGGACTGCTGCTGCTGGCGATAATACTTCAAATATCCGTAGCCAACCAGTTTCTTGCGTTTTTCGTCCCAGAGCCGGTAGGTGAAAGATTTTAAGCTGCCCATCATGGTGACGGGCTTGACCTGCTGAAAGAGCGGGTCGGCGCGGTGACATTTTTCCAGGTAGTAATTAGGGATTCGCGGGCTGAGATGATGAATGTGGTGAAAACCGATGTTGCCCGAAAACCATTGCAGAATGCGCGGCAGCTTGTAAAAGGAACTGCCTTGCAAGGCGGCGGAGACATAGCTCCAATCTTCGCCCCGTTCCCAGTAGACGTCCTCAAACTGGTGTTGGACGTAAAACATCCAGACCCCCGCACTGCCGGCGACCATCAGGATGATGAATTGAATCACGAGATACGCCTTGAAGCCAAAGATCCAAATCAGGGCCGTTGCCATGCCCAGGAGGGCGACGTTCATGGCATAAACGGAATGCCGTTCCCGCCGGTTGGCGCGCGACTTGGGAAAGCGCTGCTGGATCAAAAAGAGGTACATGGGCGCAATGACGAACAAAATGAACGGATTGCGGGCCAGCCGGTAGGCAAATTTTTTCCAGCGGGAGGAATTCAAGTATTCCTCGACCGTCATCGTCCAGACGTCTCCCGTGCCGCGCTTGTCGAGGTGGCCCGAGGTGGCATGATGAATGGAATGTTCCCAGCGCCAATGATAATAAGGGGTAAACGTCAAAATACCGGTCAGGAAACCCACCAGGTTGTTGGCCCAGGTTGACTTGAAAAATGAACCATGGCCGCAATCATGAAAAATGATGAACACCCGCACCAGGAACGCTCCCGCCAGAATGGCCAGCGGCACGACCAGCCACCAGGAAATCGGGCGGCAAAGATACATCAAATACCATAGTAAAGCATACGGCACCACGGTGTTAATGATTTGCCACAAGGCGAGCGGGGTCGACGATTTCTGGTACTCAGCGACGATCGCTTTCCACGCCACATTATCGACTTGCGGCCTGGTCGTGTCCGAATTCAAAGAATTGCTCATAAATTAATCGCTAATCGCCTAATGGGGCGGAATGTTGCCATTGATCATAGCACAAATGGTGCCGCGTCAACAAATCAAATTGATTTCAAAAATCAAAGTCTGCCGTTAATGCTATGAGGCTTCCCGCGCAATTGACGAGGTGTCGACGTTGTGTCGAGAGTTCGACGAAAGGATGAAGTTTCCAACGCCTGCTCGATCGCCGTCCACGCTTTCTTTTCTGCCGTAAACCGTTGCCATTGGGCGCAATCTAGCGAGCGCTCCCATTCACGTTTCAAGCTGGCATCCGTCATGCAAAGAGAGGTCCAGCCGGGCAAAGCCGGCAAAAGAATATGATAACAAGATTGAACCGTTGGTTCCATTTGCTCGCGCTCGTAATGATGACCTGTTCGGCGGCAGCGCGGCCGCAATCCGTGGCAACACCCGCAACGGACGGACAGGATGTTACGCCCGGAGGCGGCGAACTGACCTGGCCGAGGGAGTTCGTTGACAATGGCACCAAGGTAGACATCTACCAACCCCAAATTGAGCAGTGGGAAGGCACAAATTTTCAGACCCGGTCCGCCGTGGCCATCACCCCGGCCGGCTCGAATGCGCCGGTTTACGGAGTGTTTTGGATGACCGCCCGGGCCGACGTGGACAAGTCGGCGCGCATTGTGACGTTGAATGACATTCAAGTGACCAAAGCCAGTTTCCCGTCGGCGCTTGAATCTCAAAGCGAATATTTGGCGCTCATCCGCGAGCACGTTCCCACGATCACCAAGACGGTGGCGCTGGACCACTTGGAAGCCTGCTATGCCGTTTCCGAGGCGGTGAAAAACGCGCGCAAGGTTCCCGTAAAAAATGACCCGCCGCGAATCCTCACCAGCACCCGGCCGGCGTTGCTCGTGCTGGTGGACGGCCCGCCGGCGCTGAGGCCCATGCCTGGATTGAATGTCGAACGAGTGATCAATTCACGCGCTCTGATTTTGCAGGTGGATGGCGTGTTTTATTTGAGCGCTTCCGGTCACTGGTATCAGGCGGTGGATATTAACGGCCCGTGGACTTTGTCAGCCAGCACTCCCCCGGTGCTCGCGGCCGCCATGCAGGACGCCGTGGCAAGTCAAAATGTGGACTTGATGCCGCCCGACCCGAACGCGGTCACCACCACTCCTGCCGTTTTCGTCAGCACGGAGCCCGCGGAACTGATCCAAACCGAGGGTCAGGCGAACCTGGTGCCGATTGAGGGAACCGATTTAATGCAGGTCCAAAACAGCGACAACGCGCTGTTCTTCAACGATCAGGACCAGTCCTACTACGTTTTGATCTCCGGCCGGTGGTTCAAAGCCGGTTCGCTGCAAGGCCCCTGGGCGTTTGTGCCGTATGAACAGTTGCCGGCGGATTTCGCCAAAATTCCACCGACGCATCCGAAGGCCAATGTGTTGGTGTCGGTGCCCGGCACACCCCAGGCGAACGAGGCGGTGATCGCGAACTCGATTCCCCAGACCGCCACGGTGGATCGCAGTCAGGCAAGTTTGCTGATCACTTATGATGGCGCGCCGCAGTTCAGTCCGATTGACGGCACTCCCCTGCTTTACGCAGTCAATACCGCCACCCCGGTGATTGAGGTGGATCCAAATTCTTTCTATAGCGTTGAGAATGGGGTGTGGTTTGTCGCCACCTCACCTGCCGGACCCTGGGTGGCTGCGACCAGTGTGCCCGCAGTTATTTATGGCATCCCCGTGAGTTCGCCCTTGCACTACGTGACTTACGTTCAGGTTTACGGCTCGACACCTGACGTGGTCTATGACGGCTACACGCCCGGTTATCTGGGCACCGAGGTCTGTCCCGACAACGTGGTGGTTTATGGCACGGGCTGGTATTACTCGCCGTACATTGGCGACTCCTGGTATGGCTGGCCCTGCACGTATGGGTTTGGCGCGGGGTTCGCCGATAACTGGGGAATTGGATTCGGTTTCGGTTTTAGCCCAAATCCATGGTTGGGGACGTGGTGCCGCCCCTGGTGGGGACCGTTTGGATGGGGTTGGCACCACCACTTTGATTACCTTCACGTCAGTCTGAATCATACTGATTTTTATCACCATTGGGGCGGCGGCGTGGTGCATTACGATCATAACTATGGGTTCAACTCGTGGGACGGCCGGGAGGCGTCGCATAATTGGAGCACACACTTCAACCCCTACTCGAGCCGCGCTTTTGGTCGCGGTGGCGTTGAGCGGTACGGTGGCTACGACGGCAATTTTCAGGCGCATGTCCCGAGCGCGGCGGTGAGACCACAACCATCCGAACAGCGGCAGCTTTACGGCGGCGCGGACGGGAACGTGTACCGCTACAATCAGTCCGGCTCGTGGGAGCGAAACGCGGGTCCGGAATGGCGTCCGGCGCCAGAAGCTCCCCGGGCCGATCTGGATCAACAAGCCATTGGTCGAAGCATGGGTGAACAACGGTTCAACAACTTCCGTTCCTATGGCAACGGCTATTCCACCCACGCTGGTGGAGCGGGCAATTTTGGAGGGGGCGGCCACTTTGGCGGTGGCGGCCATCGGTAAACGCAGAACAACTCACCACACTCATGAAACGACAATTCGTCCGAAGCTACAAAGTAAACGGCATGAACACATTCAAACCTACCCCGCGCGTGGAGGTCGCTGCCCCGGGCCAAAACCGTTTGGAGTATGCGGGGGTGCAACGGAGTTCTCCCATGGATGACATACCGGCCTTGATCCCGTTTCCAGAAGGCCCCGAGGAGGCGGGCGCCAAAGCCCGGGAATCCGATGACATCACTCCTGTCAAATCCACGGAGCGCGACACCTTGCATCTTTATCTCCAGGAGATCAGCCAGGTAAAACTCCTGACGCGTGAAGAAGAAACCGCCCTCGCCAAGCGAGTCAGGCGCGGTGATAAGCAGGCTCGGGAACAGATGATTACCGCCAACCTCCGGCTGGTCGTGAAGATTTCCCGGGATTACGAAGGTCTTGGCCTGCCTTTGCTGGATCTCATCAATGAAGGCAACATTGGCTTGATTAAAGGCGTCGAACGCTTCGACCACCGCAAGGGAGCGAAGCTATCCTACTATGCTTCATGGTGGATCAAACAGTCCATCATGCGCGCGCTGGCCAATCAATCGCGAACCATCCGCTTGCCCGTCCACGTGGTGGACAAAGTAGCGTCCATTCGCCGGGCCGAGACGAGCCTGCGCCAAACCCTGGGCCGGGACGCAACGGACCATGAGATCGCGGATCAACTTGGAATCAGGAATGTGCGAAGCGTGGGGCAGTTGCGCGACGCCGCCAGAAGGCCTCTGGGACTGGAAGCCCCGCTCGGCACTGATTCGGATTCGCCGATGGTATCGGATTTGGTCGCCGATCCGAACACCGAGGCGCCGTTCGATCAACTTGTCAAAGACAGCGACCGAACCCTGGTCCAGCGGGCTTTTAAATCGTTGAGTGGAAGAGAAAGCACCATTATCAAATTGCGATTTGGCCTGGATGACAAAAGACCCAAAACTTTGGAGGAGATCGCCCAGAAATTCGGCATTACTCGCGAGCGGATCCGGCAGCTCCAGAATCTGGCGCTGGTCAAAATGCGCGAAGTCATCCAAGCGCAAGAGCGTCCACAACGAATCTAAAACACGAATTGAAAATGGCAATGGACGGCCCCGCGGCTATTGACATGCCCGTGGACTATCGGCATAACCTTAAACGGCCTGAGCACTTGCATTCCAAAGTGCTGAACCATGCGAGAATTAAATGGATGTCCTGACACTCTCACGAATCCAATTCGGACTGACCATTGGATTTCATTATATCTACCCGCCATTGAGCATCGGGCTCGGGTTGATGCTCGTCATCATGGAGGCCGCCTGGCTCAAAACCAAAAAGCCGGTTTATCATCAGATGGCGCGGTTTTGGACCAAGGTGTTTGCCCTCACATTCGCGCTCGGCGTCGCCACCGGCATCGTGATGGAATTTGAATTCGGCACCAACTGGGCCGCGTATTCACGCTTCGTCGGCGATGTTTTTGGCAGCGCCCTCGCGGCCGAAGGCATCTTCGCCTTTTTCCTTGAGTCGGGTTTTCTCGCCATTTTGCTGTTCGGTTGGAACCGGGTCGGACCAAAACTGCATTTTTTCTCCACCTGCATGGTCACTCTCGGCGCACACTTCAGCGCCATCTGGATCATCGTGGCGAATTCCTGGATGCAAACGCCCGCCGGTTATCACCTCGTCGGCCAGGGCCTCCATGCCCGGGCGGAAGTTACGGATTACTGGGCGATGGTGTTTAATCCGTCGTTCCCCGACCGGCTCTTTCACAGCGTTTGTGGCGGGTGGTGTTCAGGCTCATTCCTCGTGGTCAGCGTGAGTGCGTGGTATCTGCTGAAACACCGGCATCTCGAGTTCGCCCGCGCATCGCTCAAGCTTGGCCTGACGGTGGCGCTCGCCGCATCCTTGTTGCAGGGGCTCACAGGCGACAGCAGCGGGAAGAACGTGGCCGTAAATCAGCCCGCCAAACTCGCAGCCTTGGAGGGACTTTATGAAACCTGTTCCAACGCGCCGCTCTTGTTGGTCGGTTATGTGGATGAAAAAAATGAAAAGACCGTGGGTCTGAAGGCCCCCTATATGCTGAGTTTTCTGGCCCACAGCGATTTCCACTCACAGGTGACCGGTCTCGATGCATTCCAGCCTCAGGATCGTCCGCCGGTAACGGCTTGTTTCCTGTTTTTTCACGGCATGGTGGCCATCGGCAGTGCCATGGTTGTGATCGCGGCCCTCGGCTTCCTTTATTTCCGACACGGCTCGCTCCATGAACGGCGCTGGCTCCTGTGGCTGCTGGTTTTCTCGGTCCCCGGCCCGGTGCTGGCCAACGAACTCGGCTGGTTTCTCGCCGAAGTCGGCCGCCAGCCCTGGATCGTCTATGGCCTGTTGCGCACACCGGACGGCCTGTCCGCCGTGGTCAAGGCCAACGCCGTTCTCAGCTCGATAATTCTGTTCACGTTCATTTATTTTCTCCTGGGCGCCGTGTTCATCTACATACTCAATGACAAAATCCAGCACGGCCCCGACGACGCGGATTTGATTCCCTCCGGCAAACTGGCTTTGCCCGACCCGCTCACACATTTGAATAAATAAAATTGCGCCATGCATTTTGATCTGAACACCATCTGGTTCATCCTCGTGGGCATTCTGTTCACGGGCTACGCCATGCTGGATGGCTTTGACCTTGGCATCGGCGCCCTGCATCTGTTCACCAACAAGGACGAGGAGCGGCGCATCATGCTTAACGCGATCGGCCCGGTCTGGGACGGCAATGAAGTCTGGCTCGTCACTGGTGGCGGGGCGTTGTTCGCCGCCTTTCCCGCCGTGTATGCCACGGCCTTCTCCGGTTTTTATCTGGCTTTTTATTTGTTGCTTGCCGCGCTGATTTTTCGCGGGGTCGCGATCGAATTCCGCAGCAAACGCCCCGAGCTCTGGTGGCGCCAGATGTGGGACGTCAGTTTTGCCGCCGGCAGCGTCCTGTCCAGCCTGCTCATCGGCATCACCCTTGGCAACCTCGCCTGGGGCATCCCGATTGATGCGAACGGTGAATTCGCCGGCACCTTTCTTGGCCTGTTGAAACCCTATCCCCTGCTCGTCGGCATCACGACGGTCGCCCTGTTCATGATGCACGGCGCGATTTACGGCGTCATGAAAACCGAGGGCGCGCTCCACGATAAAATGCGCGGCTGGGCCATGAATTCGATCATCTTCTTCGTGATCTGCGCCACCACCACCACGATGGCCACGCTGCTTTACGTACCCCACATCACCGCGCGCGTGCATGACAATCCATGGCTCTTCAGTCTGGTGCTGGCCAACATGCTTGCGATTGCCAACATCCCGCGCGAGTTTCATCATGGCCGAGATTGGTACGCGTTTCTCTCGTCCTGCGCCGCAATCATTACCCTGATGGCGCTCTTTGGCGTTAATCAATATCCGGACATGATCTACAGCTCGCCAAACCCCGAAGCAAGCCTCACAATTTATAATGCCGCCTCATCGCCCAAGGGCCTCGGTATCACCTTGATTATTGCGTGTATTGGCGTGCCGGTGGTCCTCACCTACACCACGTGCGTCTACTGGATTTTCCGCGGTAAAGTGAAAATGGACCGGATGAGTTATTAAGGTCTAGCCTGACGAAAGTTCGACACGCCGTCGAACTCAAGACGTGGTTTTCCAATTTAGGTGACCGACAGTCGCGGTCCCTCGGTGTGGTTATGTTTATACTTAGCTAAGTCATAAAGCTTTATAAAAATTAGTCGATCCCTTTCATGGTTGGCCTGGCTTATGCAAAAGCGGGTAGTATGAAAAACGATAATATTTCAAAAACTACAGATACAAATTCACTCGAAAGAGAAAAGTTTACGCGCCGCGGATTTCTGGGACTGGGGATGGCCACGCTGGCGGTTGCCGGGATGGTGCCGGCCATGCGCGCGGCCGGCCAGGATCGAAGCCTCACTGATCCCGGACCGGGCAATCCGGAGCTCGATGCCGAAAATCCGGATTCCGTGTGGCCACCCGGCACGGATTCCAAAAGCCTGGTTCAGAACTTCAAATATTCCTTCTCCCTGGCGAACAAGCGGACTTACGAAGGCGGATGGTCAAGGGAAGTGACGATCCGGGAACTGCCGGTCTCAAAAACCATTGCCGGGGTGAACATGAGGCTCACGGCGGGAGGCGTCCGGGAACTGCACTGGCACACGTCGGGTGAGTGGTCCATCATGCTCTACGGAAACGCGCGCATCACGGCCATTGACCGGGATGGCAAGAGTTTTGTGGCCGACGTGAAGCCATACGATTTGTGGTATTTCCCCGCCGGACTTCCGCATTCCATCCAGGGCCTGGGGCCGGACGGTTGCGAATTCATGCTGGTGTTCGACGACGGAAATTTTTCAGAAACCGAGACGGTGCTGTTGAGCGACTCAGTATCGCATGTTCCCCCGGAGGTCCTGGCAAAAAACTTCGGCGTGACTGAGGAGGCGTTGGCCAACGTCCCCAAGAATGAGCTGTTCATTTTTCAGGCAAAAACTCCAGGAGCGCTGGAGGATGATCAAAAAGCGACCGCCGGCTCTCTCGGGTCAACCGACACGGATTTCGCTTTTCGCACCCTCGCCATGTCTCCCACCAAGACCACGAAAGGCGGTGAAGTGCGCATTGTGGACTCAAGCAAGTTCACGGTCTCAACCACCGTTGCGATGGCCATGGTCACCGTCCGCCCGGGAGGATTGCGGGAACTGCACTGGCACCCGAACGCGGACGAATGGCAATATTACATCAGCGGAAAGGGAAGGATGACCGTAGTGGCAACCGCAAATAAAGCGCGCACGCTGGACTTTCAGGCGGGCGACGTGGGCTACGTGGAAAAAACTCTGCTGCATTACATTGAGAACACCGGGGACACAGACCTGGTGTTTTTGGAAATGTTCAAGAGCGACCGTTATCAGGACGTATCCTTCTCGGAGTGGCTGTCCCACACCCCGCCGGAATTGGTCATGGCGCACTTGAACATTGATCGGGCGACCTACGACATGATTCCGAAGGAAGAGATTGTTGTGGTTCCGGCATAACCGGCGATTTTGGCGCCGGTCAAAACGGTGCTATAATGCCGTATGAAAGACTCGTTGTTGCTCGACCGCCGGGTAAGAAAAATCCCGATGCGGCGGATGAGGGGCCCTTCGAGAGCTGATGAAATGGATTTCCTGGCCGCCGAGGAACCGCTCGAAATCCGGGTTGAAGGCCACAGCATCGCGATTGTCATGCGGACACCGGGCGAGGATCAAGAGCTGGCGGCGGGTTTTCTCGTGACCGAGGGTTTGCTGCATTCAGTCGGCGATCTGGTTGACATCAAACATCAAACTCATTGCCTGGTTCCTGGGCGCGCCGGGAGCGACCGGCGAATCGACGTCGATGACGCTGGCCCCGGAGAAGGAACTTCGCCGCCTCAATCAGCATTTGGCCGGTCGGTCGGCAATGTGATCAATGTGCAGCTCAAACATCCGGAGTCGATGGACCTCAAGAAGCTGACCCGGCATGTTTTTACATCATCGAGTTGCGGCATTTGCAGCAAGTCGTCCATTGAGGCGGTTCGGCAGCAATTTCCGCGGATTGAAGACGATTTTGGGGTTGATCCTCAAGTGCTGCTTGGGTTGCCTGCTGCCCTCTCTTCGGCGCAGGAAACCTTCCAGCGCACCGGCGGCCTTCATGCCTGCGCCTTGTTCGACCCGGCCGGAAAACTTCTTGTGCTTCGTGAAGACGTGGGCCGTCACAATGCACTCGATAAAGTAATCGGTTGGGCTTTGTTGAAGGATCTTTTACCGCTTCGCCAGCACATCTTGTTGTTGAGCGGCCGCACGTCGTTCGAGATGATGCAAAAGGCGCTGGCGGGCGGCGTACCGATCGTCGCCGCGATTTCGGCGCCGAGCAGCCTCGCCGCGGAGTTTGCGCGGGACAGCGGCCAGACCCTGATCGGTTTTCTGCGCGGCGAACGGATGAATATTTACGCCGGAGCAAACCGCGTCAATCCGCGCGGTCACCAGAACCCCAATGATGAACCCTCGACGTGCCGTCGAAAGTTCGACGCAATTCAAGATGCTCGCACGGCTTGAGTGAGCGTCCGAACGGGCCGGTTTCATTCCTTTTTGTTCGTCATCAACGGTTTCTGATCACCGCGCCTGAGGATCGCTGAAGCTGGCACAATCATTGCAATCATCCCAAGGCATGATTGTACTTGAAACAAACACGAGCTCCCCGATGATTGGGAGAACTCCGCCAGCGTTGGAAATCCGTATCCACTTCACGGATGGCTCCACCGAAACCTTTGTTCAGCCCGAAGTTGAAATGGCCGAAAATATCCTCCGGCAAATCACGCCAGCCCATTTGTTCGCCCAATCCCGAATCATTCTCGCAGATGATTATTCAAAATCTGTTTTTGTCTGTTCGGAAATCAACCGCATCGATTTTGTCTATGACGGGGATGGCTTCTTGTACCTACCCGACGACCACGCGGATCTGGTCGAAATCACCGGGGAGGTGTTTGACCAGCATGTGCCTGTGAATGATCCGTCTCGTTTGGATAAACGCGTTCAGTACCGCCAGGTGGGTGACCTTTTTGTGTCGTTTCATAATTTGAAGATGCGCGGCGGCAGTCGCGTGTATCTGGTGGAGGAAAAGCTGGTAAAACTTCCGGCCGAGAGCCAGTCCTATATGCAACGGTATCTTTCCAAAGGCGGTCTCGCGGTTCGCCTGCCGGGAGGCGGACAGAGTATTTTAAATCTGGCCAATCTAATGGGCTATTCAGTTTATCCCGGCGTCCCCGAAATTCCGTCCGATAGCTGGATGGCGCAGCCCAAGGAAACTTATGAAATATTTTATTAACCCCCGGATTGGCGCCCTGCTTGCGGCTTCGTTTGCAGGGGCATTGCTGTTCGGTGGAACGTCTGAATTCCTGTTCGGTCCGCAAGCCCGCGCTCAAGAGATGCCACCGCCTGAGGCGAACCAGGTTGCCGCCGCGCCCGGGGAAAAGCCGTCGATCAACGATCGTTTGCCTGATCAATCCCACGAGATGCAGGATGCGGGTTACCACTTCGAGAACCTTTGGTTTGCCGGAACCAAACAGAACTGGCCATTGGCAGATTATTACCTGCGCAAGACCCGGTCGTATTTGGCGTTGGCCGTGCAAATCAAACCCGTCCGCAAGACCAGCACAGGTACGGAGGTGGACTTAAAAGGGATTTTGGACGCCGTGGATCACGGCATGCTGGTGCAGGCAGACAAAGCCATCAAGAACAAGGATCTCGCGGGTTTTAAGACGGCGTATCGCGAGGCCGTTGAGGGTTGCAACGCCTGCCATTCGGCTTGCGAAAGGTCATACATTCATTTGCAAGTCCCGGCCGCGCCGGCCGCGTCCATCATCAATTTTGATCCGCCGTCACCGGGCGGCAAATGAAAAACAAAACCGTCCATCTCAAACAAAGCGGAAATTGAATGCAGCAATCGCACACAGGAAATAATTTATGAAAAATGGAACATCGAGTCATATGAAAACGAGACAGCTGGGAAATTCAGATTTGTTCATCACTCCCGTGGGTTACGGGTCATGGGCCATCGGAGGCTCCGGATGGCAATTTGCCTGGGGAAAGCAAAACGACGACGATTCAATCGCCGCGATCCACCGCGCCCTTGAGTTCGGCGTGAACTGGATCGACACGGCGGCGGTGTATGGCATTGGGCACTCGGAAGAAATTGTGGCCCGGGCGCTGGCGGCCTGGCGGGGCCCGCAGCCTTATGTCTTCACCAAATGCGGTCTCCGTTGGGATGCGCAAGGCCAGACGCGCCGCGACCTGACAAAAGCGTCCATCCGGAAAGAATGCGAGGATAGTCTGCGCCGGCTCAAGGTGGAGTCGATTGACCTTTACCAAATTCACTGGCCGGTCGAGGACATTCACGAATTGGAAGAAGGGTGGAGCACGATGGCGCAGTTGCAGCGGGAAGGCAAGGCGCGCTGGATAGGCATTTCGAATTTTGATGCTGAACAGATGGAGCGGGCGCAAACCATCGCCCCGATCACCTCTTTGCAGCCACCTTACTCACTGGTTCGTTCACAAGTGGAGTCGGAGATACTGCCGTACTGCTACCAATCGGAAATCGGCACGATCGTCTATTCGCCCATGGCCTCCGGACTGTTGACCGGTGCCATGACACGGGAACGCATCGCCAGGCTGCCGATTGATGATTGGCGCAAACACAGTCCAGAATTCAATGAGCCCAGGTTATCGGCCAACCTGGCCTTGGTGAAACGGTTGCGCCTGGTTGGCGAACGGCATGGCTGCAGCCCGGGGGCGGTCGCGATTGCCTGGACGTTGCGGCATCCGGCCGTGACCGGCGCGATTGTCGGCGCGCGCAAGGCGGAGCAGGTGGACGACATGATTGCCGCGGCCGGGGTACACCTCACGGAGAAAGATCTCACGGATATTGAAGCGATCGCCGAACTGGCCGGGAGGGGTAAATGAAAATCGGTTTCATCGGCCTGGGCATCATGGGCAGCCGCATGGCGGCAAACCTGCAAAAGAAGGGCCATTCCCTGGTCGTCTTTAACCGGACTCGTGACAAGGCGGACTCCTTGATCGCTGAGGGTGCGCGTTGGGCTCTCTCCCCGGCTGCTTTGGCCTCACAAGTGGAGATTCTCTTCACCATGCTGGCGCATCCAGCCGCCGTTGAGGAAGCAGCCTCGGGCCAGGACGGTTTTCTTTCAGAATTGGCGCCGGGCAAATTGTGGGTTGATTGCAGCACCGTCAACCCGTCGTTTTCGAGAAAGATGGCCGCCGAGGCAAGCGAGCATGGTATTCATTTCCTCGGCGCTCCGGTGAGTGGTTCCAAGGGTATGGCGGCGGAGGCAAAACTCACTTTTTTGGTGGGTGGCCAGGCGGAGGATTTGGAAACCTGCCGGCCGCTGCTGGAATGCATGGGGAGCAAAATCATTCACTGCGGCGGCCCGGGCACGGGGGCTTCGCTTAAAATCGTCATGAACCAATTGTTGGGAACGGTCATGGCCGCGTTTGCCGAAGGGTTGGTGCTCGGCGAGTCTCTCGGCCTATCCCGTGAGGCATTGTTCGGAGCTTTGTTGAGCGGGCCGGCGGCGGCCCCGTTTCTTTCCGTCAAACGGGAGCGAATTGAAAAGGGGGATTTTGAACACGCGGATTTCCCTTTGCAGTGGTTGCAGAAAGATTTGCAGCTCGCCACCGTGAGTGCTTACGAAACGGGCGTGGCCATGCCCGTAACGAACGTGGCAAAGGAAATCTATCGCCTTGCCATCCGGGAAGGCCATGGCGAACAAGATTTTTCAGCCATCTACGACTACCTTGCGCATAGTTGTGAGGTGGACAATAAATAATATGAAAGCGCTGCAATTCGGCGCTTATGGGCCTCCTGCCGTCCTGACTCTCAAAGAGATCCCAAAGCCTGAACCTCGCAAAGGTGAGGTGCTGGTTCAAATCAGAGCGGCAGCCATCAACCCCAGTGACGTCAAGAACGTGGCTGGCCATTTCAAGTCACCTTTACCACGAGTGCCAGGCCGGGATTACGCGGGAGTTGTCATCGCGGGTGATGCTGAAAAGGGATCGGAAGTGTGGGGCAGCGGCGCGGGTTTCGGCGTGACTCGCAATGGCGCTCACGCCGAATACATCGTCGTGCCAGCGGACTCAATCGCGCAAAAGCCTCCACATCTGTCAATGGAGCAAGCTGCGGCGATTGGAGTACCCTATCTCACAGCGTGGTCGGCGCTCGTAGTGGCTGGTAATATCCAAGAGGGAGAAACGGTGCTCATTGTCGGTGTTTCCGGCGCTGTGGGCCGCGCGGCAACACAAATCGCACACTGGAAGAAGGCGCGCGTGATTGGCGCATCCACCCATTCAAACAATCCTTCCAACGCGGATGCCATCATCAAAACGACCACCAATGATCTTCCCGGGGAGGTTCGGGCGTTGACCTCCGGGAAGGGAGCCGACCTCGTGCTCGACACGGTGGGGGGGTTCATGTTCGAGCCTTCGCTGAAATCGCTCCGCCGCGGTGGGCGTCAAATTGCCATCTGCAGCACAAAAGATCGGAGGATCAGTTTTGATCTTGTGGATTTCTACCACAACTTATCCTGCCTCATTGGTGTTGATACCATGAAACTCCAGGGGAAGGAGATCGCCGAGGTGATGAATCATCTGCGCGCCGGGTTTCAAGCTGGCCATTTACAGGCACCCCCGATCACAACGTGGCCGTTTGAACGCGCGATTGAGGCCTACGAAGCAGTGGAGAAAGGTGGGGCGTCCGCCAAGCACATCCTGATTCCCGACACAAAGCAGGAGCTGTAATCCAAAAAGGCAGGAAGCATGGTGCCACGCGAACCCGGAAATATAGAGTCAGGCGGCAGAAAAAGGAATTGCGGCCGATATCACAACAAGACAACATTTCACGTTTTAATCTAATGACTACCTTTGCGTTACACCAAACAACGTTATTTGGCGTGGATTCGCTTCGTTCACTCACGCGTTCACTATTTCCCATCATGTTTCTGGTCGGGCTTGGCTTTGCGCGCCAGGCCGTGGCGCAAGTTCCGCAAGCGGGGGATGCCGATCGGGGAAAGATCTTCTTTCAGCAAGCCTGCGCCCTTTGCCACGCCACCACCCTGGGGGCTGGCAACCGTGTGATCGTGCGCCAAGGACCCGACCTCATCGGTGTTTTCGGCCGGCGCGCTGGAACTGGCCTAAGTTTCACCTATACTAAAGCCTTGATTGATTCCGGGATCATTTGGGATTCGGCCTCATTGGATCGATTCCTCACCAGTCCCATGAGCGCCGTTCCCGGCACCACCATGCCGATTCCGGTTTCCGACGCCGGGAATCGCAGCAACCTGATTGCATATTTGTCGACCTTGACCATTCCGGCCGGGGTGACCCCGACCGCTGTCTTTGCACCGACGCCGGCTTCTTCGTCTAAAAGCGACCCCGGCGATTGGCGGCACGCCGCCCCGGGCGTCAAACATCACATTACGCTGGCAGATTTACCGCCACCCTACAGCACGACTTCTTCGGGAAACGGTCCGCAAGTTGTAAAGCAACCTGCCAACGCCACCTTGTCAGTTCCGCCGGGTTTCACCGTCCGGTTATTTGCCGCGGGTTTGTCGGGGCCCCGTTTGCTGCGCGTCGCACCCAACGGCGATATTTTCATCGCGGAGACGCGGGCAAATCGCATCCGGATTCTTCGTGCGGCCGACGGGGCGGATGCTCCCTCAGAAAATCAGGTTTTCGCCGACGGACTTGACCGGCCGTTCGGCATCGCTTTCTATCCATCGGGAGATGATCCGCAGTGGATTTACGTGGCAAACAACAACTCGGTGGTCCGCTTTCCGTATCGTAACGGCGATCTCAAGGCGCGCGGGGCCGCACAAGTCATCGTCCCCAGCCTGTGTGATAGCACCGGCGGTCACAGCACGCGCGATGTGGCTTTCTCGCGCGACGGCCAGCGCATGTTCATCTCGGTCGGTTCCGGATCGAACGTCGCCGAAAACATGAGCAAAAAGAATATCGATGAAATACGTTCCTGGGAAGCGGAACACGGGCTTGGCGCGGCATGGGATTCGGAAACCCATCGCGCGGACATTCTCGTGACCGACCCCGAAGGTCACCAACCCGTGCGCACCTTCGCGACCGGTATTCGCAACGGCGTGGGAATGGCCGTAAACCAGGATACCGGCGACCTCTGGGTCTCGACGAACGAGCGGGACGCCTTGGGCGACGATTTGGTGCCGGATTATATCACGCGCGTACAAGCGGGCGGATTTTACGGTTGGCCCTGGTATTATCTGGGCAACCACGAAGATCCCCGGCATGCCGGTGAACGCCCGGATCTCGCGGGGCAGGCAATCGTCCCCGACGTTTTGTTGCAGTCGCATTCAGCTTCGTTGGAAATGGTCTTCTATACGGCCACGAATGGTGTGGCGGCATTTCCGGCGGAATATCAGGGAGACGTTTTCGCAGCCTTCCACGGCTCGTGGAACCGGAGTTCCCGTACCGGTTACAAGGTGGTGCGCGTGCGCCTGGATCATGGCGTTCCCACCGGCGAATATGAGGATTTCCTTACCGGGTTTGTGGTGGACAACCGCAGTGTCTGGGGCCGTCCGGTGGGTGTGGCAGTCGCGCACGATGGCGCATTGCTCGTCACCGAGGACGGCAACAGCACGTTGTGGCGCATCTCCCATACTGCCCATTGATCCCGATGCCCGTGGCGCGCGACGGCGCAGGTTTCAGGTAGGGCTCGCTGTCCCAGCGAGCCGTCGTGGCCAGACACGAGAAGGTCCGCGGTGCCGATCATCGGCTTTCCAAAGTTGTGATTAACTCACCCCGTTCGTGGCGGCGTTGCAGCAACGCCCTACCCTTGGAATGGCTACAGTTTTCCTATGCCGCGCTAAGGCCCAGGCTTGCGGGTTAATCTGCGCGCAGATGAATGAGGTGGGTTCCACGAATGTTTCGTGGAAGTGACGCAATGTCGACCAGCCGTCGAATGCTCGACTCAAGTGGTAGCGTAGGTGGGACGTTGTTAGCGGACCGTTGCGTTAATGTTTCCGTTGTTCTTAGGCCAGCCGCAATGGTTTATGGCGCTTTGTCCTGCCGGATTTGAAGTTGGCACAATCAATGCAATTCGTCTTAAGTCATGGTTAAAATGGAAACTAGCATTCGGGCTGCGCGGAGAGCGTTCCTTCGTCCTGCTTTGGAGATCCGATTTCAATTCGTGGAAGGATCCGGGGAGACCTATGTCCAGTCAGACCCCGGGATTGCGGCAAAGATCCTGAACGGGATTAGTCCACCCCTCCTGTTCACTCATTATCGGATTGTCGTCGCTGATGACTATTCGAAGTCCGTCTTTGTCTGTTCTCAATTAAACCGGGTTGATTTCGTCTTTGACGGGGATGGCTTCTCACACATTCCCGATGACCATGCGGACATGGTTGAAATCTCGGAAGCGGAGTTTAACAAACATGTAAACTTGGACAATCCGGCTCGACTTCAGAAACGCAGGCAGACCCGTCGGGTGGGCGACTTGGTTGTTTCGTTTCTCCGCTTGCGAATGCGCGGCGGAAACCACGTGTATCTTATGAAAGAATCGGTGGTGAAGCTTCCCGTCGACAACCAGTCCTACACGCAGCGGTTGCTTTCCAAAGGCACCCTCGGTGTTCGCCTGCCGGGCGGCGGAGCGGGTTTTGTGAATTTGGCAAACCTGATTGGCTATTCCGTATATCCCGGCGTGGCTGACGCGCCGACGGATACTTGGATCGCGCAACGAAAACCAACGAATGAATGACTGCGCTCCATCCACCAAACGATGTTTTAAAACAATGAGAAATTCGAAACGCGCAGCACAAAAGATTAGCGGCGGTAACTGCAAGAATATTACTCGCCTGATACCTGCGGCCGGTCTGATGGCTTGTGCTACCCTAAACACGGCCAGGGCAGACGACACGGTCCCAACGATCCTGTCACCTCCGGCTCATACAGTCCTCCGATACGATGAAGATTACAGCTATCTGAAAGATCCGGCGGCGCGCACGAATTTATTCGATCCAGTCAAATTCATCCCATTGGACAAACAAGGCGACATCTATGTCACCTTTGGCGGACAGGTGCGCGACCGCTACGAATTTTTCAATAACTATTTGTTCGGCAAAGGGGTCCAGGATCCAAACGGATACAATCTGATCCGGACGATGCTGGATGTGGACCTGCACTTGGGGCCGTATTTTCGGGTTTTCGCCGAGGGAATCAGCGCCACCGAACAAGGCCGCGAAGGTGGTCCGCGGCCCAGTGATGTCAATGAAGCTGATCTGTATCAGGCTTTTGGCGACTTCATTGTCCCGATCACCTCGGACTCGAGTTTCACCCTGCGGGCCGGGCGGCAGGTGATTGTATTCGGCGCGCAGCGGCTCATCGGGGTTTCAGACTTTACGAATGTCCGCCGGAATTCCGACGCAGTGCGCGGAACATTCAAGACTCCCGGTAATACCCTGGACCTATTTTATGAGCGGCCGGTGCAGGTGTCGGAATATGGTTTTGATCACGACTATCCCCGCACCTTCCTGATGGGCATCTACGACACTTGGACGGTTCCGGGTGCGCTGGCGAAGGCAATCAAGGCGAAGGTGGAGGCATATACGCTTTATGTTCAACGCTTAAGCAACACATTCAACACCTCCGCAGCCGGCGAAAAGCGTTATACCTTCGGCACGCGATGGACGGCCAATCCCAAGCCGTTTGATTTTGATCTTGAAGGCGATTATCAGCTGGGAACTTTCAACGGCGAGGAAACCCGTTCATTTTCCGTCGCCGAAATCAGCGGATACACACTCGAAAACGCGATGTTCGCGCCGCGGTTGTTTCTCGGATTCGACATCGCCAGTGGCGGCGATCGAAATCATCCCGGCGATGCATTCGACCAGCTCTTTCCCTCCGGCCACGACCAGTTCGGTACCATTGATGCCATCGGCCGGCAGAATATTATCGATGTGCATCCCGGGGCTACTTTCAACTTGCTGGAAAATAAACCGGGCGCAAAGGAGCTGACCTTGCTGGCACAGTATCGCCAGTTTTGGCGCGAGAGTGATCAAGATGCCGTCTATACTTCTTCCGGTAGCATTTTGAGAACCGGCAGCGGGACCAGTGCCACCGGGGTCGGCGGTGAATTGGACTTCCAGTTCAACTGGCAATTGAACCGTTATATCAGCGCTTACACGGGTTACGCCCACTTCTTTCATGGGGCTTTTATCTCCGCCACCGGCCCGGCCAATGACATTGACTTCGTCTACACGGCGATGACCTTCACATTCTAGATCTAATCGTCGATTACACGACGCCGTGCCGAAAGTTCGTCGCGTCGATGAAGCTTCGAAAAATCGATGAACTCCCCGAATGAGGGCAAATCAACAAAAAGTGCGCCGGCAAAGCTGTTTCAAGCGCAACCGCGGACCGGTGAACGTGTGGCACATATTATGCAGAAGAAAGTGTCAGGGTGTTCGCGAACACTAACAATCAAAACCAGTTCGCACGCGAGAATTTATGAAAATGCAAATTAAAACTCATCAAAGGTCCAAGCAATCCGGGCCGTCCAAAGTAACGCAACACGGAACCAATCGCCGCGGCGGAGGTTTGCCCAACGCAAGACCACATTTTGAACCAGCCGAAAGCCGCGAGGATCAAGAAGTCGGAGTCATAAAAGCCTACGCCGCACAAAGCGCGATTTCCCCGGTGGGTCCCTTTGCGATTCGGCGTCGGGAGGTTGGCGTCCGCGACGTCCAGATCGAAATCCTGTATTGCGGTGTTTGTCATTCGGATTTGCACATGGCTCGCAATGAGTGGCACCAGACCGTTTACCCTTGCGTGCCTGGCCACGAGATCGTGGGGCGCGTTGTCGCGGTTGGTCGGGACGTCAAACAGTTTAAAGCGGGCGAGCTGGCTGCCGTCGGTTGCATGGTTGATTCCTGTCGCACTTGTCCCAGCTGCCGTGCGGGATTAGAGCAGTATTGCGAACGCGGTCCGGTGCTCACCTACAACAGTGGGGACACGCATCTTGGAGGAGTCACCTATGGCGGATATTCCAAGGCGATCGTCGTGGACGAAGCTTTCGCGCTCCGGGTTTCGGAGAAACTGAACCTGGCGGCGGTCGCGCCACTACTGTGTGCAGGCATCACAACCTATTCGCCACTGCGCCAGTGGAAAGTGGGTCCGGGACAGAAAGTCGGCATCGTTGGTCTCGGGGGACTTGGCCACATGGCGGTGAAGTTTGCCCGCTCGTTTGGCGCCCATGTGGTTCTTTTCACCACCTCACCCGGCAAAGAAGCCGATGCCATGCGTTTGGGTGCCCATGAAGTCGTCGTGTCCACCAATCCGCCCGACATGAACAAGCACCTCAATAGTTTCGACTTCATTCTCGACGCCGTTTCGGCCAACCACGACATCAATAGCTATCTAAGCTTGCTGAAAGTGGATGGCACGCTGACCTTGGTGGGTCTTCCTGAGAAACCTTTGGGTGTTGCCGCCTTCAACCTGGTCGGGCAACGCCGGCGGTTCGCCGGCTCGAACATTGGCGGGATCGCCGAAACCCAGGAAATGCTCGATTACTGCGCGGATCACGGAATTGTTTCCGACGTGGAGCTCATCAAGATTGAGCAGGTCAATGAGGCTTACGAAAAAATGCTGAAAGGACAGGTGAAATACCGGTTCGTAATCGACATGGCAAGTCTGTGAATAAGCCGTCATCAGTGTCACGTCGTCAATGGATTGGTTCCGGTCTGGCCAGCTGTGGTTTTTTCGCGGCGGGCGGCCTCGGCCCGGCGCAGGCGGCGGACCTGCCGGCTTTGAAAGGCTACACGCGGCCTGGTCCGGTCACTGAGCGAGGCCGGGCTCCCGGTTTGCAATCCCGCCTGGTTTCGGAAAATGCCAAGGGAGAAAAGACCTATGCCGTGGTATTTGCCAAAGGTGACGAAGTCCTGTCCGGGCTCACGGAATTTGCCATTGCCGAAAACTTTACCTCGGGCGCTTTCACCGCCATCGGCGCGTTCCAGAGTGCGCGGTTCGGCTGGTTCGATCGGAAACGCAAAGCCTACCGCCACATTCCCATCGACGAGCAGGTGGAATTGGTTTCGCTCATCGGCAATGTTGCCCTGGTCAACGCCACCCCGCAAATCCATGCGCATTGCGGGGTGGCATTTTGTGACGGCCAAATGCGTGGCGGACATTTGCTGGAAGCCATCGCCTGGCCGACCTTGGAATTATTTTTCACGACCTGGTCCACCCCGCTCGTCAAAGTGCACGACGATGAAACCGACCTTTCCCTCTACAACCTGAATATTTGACCCGGGGATCACCTTCCATCTTAATCCATACCGTCCACAATACCCGGCAAACGCAACACATTGTTTTGCTCAAATTAACTTCAAGAGGCTCATTATGAATATATCTAGTCCGAACCGATGGGTAATCGCAATTGCGGGAATCGTGATGCAAATCGCCTTGGGCGCAGTCTACGCCTGGAGTGTCTTCCGCATTCCGCTGACGCAAAGTTACGGCTGGACCGTGTCACAAGTCACCCAAGTGTTCGAACTCGCCATATTCGTGCTGGGCTTTGCCGCCTTCGCGGGTGGATTGTGGATGAAGCGCAGCGGCCCGCGCGGCATTGCCGTCATCGCCGGCGTTTGTTACGGATTGGGATGGGTGATGGCCGGACAGGCCGGAAGCAATCTGCTGCATCTTACCTTGAGTTACGGCGTGCTGGGCGGTTTGGGCCTTGGGTTGGGTTACATCATTCCGCTGGCCACTCTGATCAAGTGGTTTCCCGACAAACGCGGCATGATCACCGGGCTCACCGTTGCCGGATTTGGGGCGGGTGCGCTCATTACCGCACCGGTTGCCCAGCGGTTGATCGCATCGTTCGGAGTCTCGGAAACCTTCACCATCCTGGGTATTGCCTATTTCGTCATGGTCTCGGGTTCGGCTCTTTTTATGAAAAATCCCCCCGATGGCTATCGGCCCGCCGGATGGAATCCGCCGGTCAAATTGCAACAGCAAAGCTCTGCCAATGACTATACCCTCGGTCGGGCGCTCCAGACCTGGCAATGGTATGGCTTGTGGTCCATCCTGTTTCTGAACACGGTGGCGGGCATTTCCATCATTTCCCAGGCCGC
>Ga0207029_10058_pt1 | contig 28566 bp, 17 predicted proteins | sample Alteio_BWMinCont_39_FD_153282 | JGI IMG/M metagenome (GOLD analysis project Ga0207029, IMG submission 153282) | Enriched cells from forest soil in Barre Woods Harvard Forest LTER site, Petersham, Massachusetts, United States -... | ecosystem: Environmental > Terrestrial > Soil > Temperate forest >...
AAATTCGCGCCTGCGGGGTTGGAATCGTGGCCATGGATGAGCAGGGCCGGATTCAGGGCATGCATCTACTCATCCCTTCCATAGAACAAATAGATGTTTTGGAACCTCCCGCCGATCCGGCAAAGCTACCCATAAGGACCATCGGAAGCTTGCTCGGACTCGGCGAACCCCGGGAATCTTTTCATCGGGTGAAAGTGGAGGGCGTGGTAACCTTGCAGCAGAATCACAGATTATTTATTCAGGACGACACAGGCAGTGCGATGGCCATCACGCGGCGGGACGTCGTGCTGAATGCCCGATTCGGGCGATCCCGCTGGTTATACTGGCGAAACCCCCAGGTTGAGGACGCTTCCAACCCCGGATTAAATCTTTCACCCGGTGAAAGAGTTCAAGTGATTGGGTTCCCCGAAGCCCGCCGCTACTCGCCCGTGCTGACGGAAGCAACCATTTCCAGACTGGGTGTGCGGCAATCGATAAAACCAGTTGAAATGACTCCTGATGGTATTCAGGAAGGTGGACTGGATTCCACCCTGGTCACCCTGGAGGGCATACTTCGCAGCGAGAATTCTGTCGGCACCAACATTATTCTGGCCCTCGAGTGGCAGGATCGCACGCTCCAGGTTTTTGTGCCCGGAAAGGAAAATGATTTATTGAAATTCGATTTGGGCAGCCGCCTGCGGGTCACCGGCGTGTGCCAGCTCGATCCTTCACCTTATACCGAACTTGGCCTCGGCGTGGAGGTGGTACGCATTCAAACCCGTTCGCCTTTGGATTTGGAGGTGCTGGAGAAGCCTTCCTGGTGGACGGTTAAACACGCCTTGACGTTGATGGGTGGCATGGCTTTTATCATTTTGGCCGCCCTGTTTTGGATTAAAGAATTGCGGCGCCAGGTCGGGGAACGCAGCCGGCAATTATCCGACGAAATCCGGCTGCGTGAACAGACCAATCGCCACCACGCCTTGGATCAGGAGCGCGCCCGGATTGCCAAAGATTTGCACGACGATTTGGGAGCCAATCTCACCCAGATCGTTTTTTTGAGCGAACGCGTCGAGGTGGCCCGCCATGACGGCCAGGAAGCCGCGCCGTGGTTCAACCTCATTCCCGCCACCGCCCGGCGCACAATACAGTCGCTGGATGAAATTGTGTGGGCCATCAATCCTCGCCACGATTCTCTGGAGAGCCTGGCAAATTATCTCAGTCAGTTCGCGCAGGAGCACCTGGCCCTGGCAGGGGTGCGCTGTGTGCTGGATGTGCCCACGGTGTTGCCGGGCGTGCCCTTGACCGCAGAGGTCCGTCACAACCTGCTTCTGACCACGCGCGAGGCCCTCCAAAACGCGGTCACCCACGCTCAAGCTTCGGAAGTCCATCTCACTCTGAAGCTCGAAGGAGACGGCTTGATCATTAGCATCGCCGACAACGGCAGGGGATTCGATCCCGATTCCGTTTCACCCGAGAGCAACGGCCTGCAAAACATGCGTCGCCGGATGGAGGAGATTGGCGGCCGCCTTGAGGTCAACAGCCGACCCGGTCACGGCACGAAAGTAATTCTGAAACTATTACACCATCGTGTAATTGGCGGCAACGGCATATCCCATCCATAATCATGCGAATGCTCAGCTCCCAAACCGAAACTGCGGACGCAGTGTCTTCGCATCCGGTGCGCGTCTGTGTGGTGGAAGACGACAGCGTAGTTCGCGAGCAATTGATTCATCAAATCAAGCGCGCGTCGGGATTCACTTTTCTCAGCAGCCACCGGTCGGCGGAAAATGCGCTGGAGGAAATACCGCGCCAAAAGCCGGATGTGGTGCTGATGGATATCAACCTCCCAAGGATGAGCGGCATTGATTGTGTGCGCCATCTCAAGGGTCAACTGCCGGGCACCCACTTCGTCATGCTCACGGTTTATGAAGACGCGGATGCCATTTTCAAATCGTTGTTGGCCGGGGCCGTGGGCTATCTGCTCAAAGGCCGTTCCGGTTCCGGTGTCCAGGTGCTGGAAGCCTTGCGCGATGCCAGCCGCGGCGGTTCTCCGCTGAACAGCTTGATTGCGCGCAAAATTGTGCAGCACTTCCACCATCAGCCCGCTCGTACGGGAGCCGAACATCCCCTCTCCGCCCGCGAACGCGAAGTGCTCGAACTGTTATCCAAAGGTCTGCCTTACAAGGAAATTGCCGATATGCTGGGTGTGAACATCGAAACCGTTCGCAAACACTGTCACAACATTTACGAGCGGCTCCAGGTGAGTTCGCGCACCGAGGCCGTCGTGAAATACCTCGGTCTTTGAGCCAGGCCGGTGGGGTAACCCCCAAACGCCTGGAATTTCCGCACGAAATGTCTCGCGAGACTTTCCCAGTCTGATCTCTTATTTTCTACCCCCAACCAAAACCGAATCCAATACCCCGTCCAAAACAAATTGTGCCGGCTTGTCGTAATCTATGTGAACATTTATCTAAACTTAATCACAATAGCTCAATAAAACCCATGATCGAGCCGATGAAACCAGCAGAAGCAGAAAGCGAGACCACAAATACCAGCACAGGAATGGCAAATGCTTTCATGTAGAAAAACAAAATATTTCAGCATTTCACCAATCTCAATTTAATTCGGTGTTGTTGATTCCGCCGTGAAAGCCTATTGTCGCCCATTTGTGGTTGAAACTCCTTTTCACATCCCCTTCATGATCCCATCCAGCGTCTCTCCGGCCGGCTGGGCAAATCGAAAATTCGCCAGCTCGGAAATCGGCGTGCTGTCCGGGTTGATCTCCACCACCGGAATTCCCTGGCGCGCCGCCCGCATCACCGGATCCACCACGTAGAAAAACAGGCTGGTGGTTCCCACGGAAAAAACCAGGTCGAACCCCTGGCTCTGCTCCTTTTGGAAGGCCTCCTGCGCCGACGCGGGCAGCGTCTCCCCGTAAAGCACCACGTCGGGCCGCAGCCAGCCCTGACATTGTGGACACTGTGGCACCGGGGTGAGCGATTCGTACGTCTCCAAGTGGACCGCGTAATTGCATTGTGTGCAGAGGATCCGCCGAAGGTTGCCATGTAATTCATAAACCATGCGGGAACCGGCCCGCTGATGTAGCTCGTCGATATTTTGCGTGGCCACGAATACACTTCGCCCGGGTGTCTGTAGCGCGGCCATGGCAATATGCGCCGCATTGGGCGTCTTGCTCCGAATGCTCATCTCCAGTAGCGCCAGATATTTCCACGCGAGCTTCGGATTCGCCTGAAAAGTATCGATGGAGAGTGCCTCCTCAAAGGGCATGCCATCCTCGGTCATGCCATCCGCAAACGCCGCCGTGGCGCCGCGAAAGGTCGGTATGTGCGACTCTGCGGAAACCCCAGCCCCCGTGATGAACAAAACCCGCCGCGCCCGCTTTAGCAGCCGGCCGACCTCGCCGGCAGTGCCATCCATGGATGACCTGTTTGCCATGGCAACAATCCTGCAACAAATTGTCTCGCCTCTCCACGAATATTTTTCCTCGTCCAAACATCCGTGGTTCGCCAATAACACTGCAGACATCAAATAGTTTAGTGTGCTCAGTATAGATGTGATGATTATTGTCAGGCACGGGCTGATTTGGGCGCACGCAGGACTTTCACCGTCTCCGGCAATTTGTAATGCCGTTTCAGGCCGACTTCGTTCAAGAGTCCGGCGGGAACACGCGCGATAAACTCCGGGAACGACTTCTCCACGCGGTCTTTCAACAGCTTTTGTCCCGATTTGGAAGCCCAGAAGTCGTCCTGCACTTTTGTCAGCGCCATGGCCGCCTCATCGTTGCCCAGGTTTTCCCGCTTTGCCAGCGCCCAAATCATTTCGGGATCGCCCGGTAGCGCGACGGGAAACGCGATGAATTTTAACGTCACTTCCGGCTCGCCGGTTTCTTCCGCGCCAACAGGTCGCACCGGAATCCGTTTATGGAATTGCGTTCCATCCGGCAAGACCACATCCACGACCAGCGTCTTATTCTCCTCGTCCGGCTGGATGTCCAGGTCGACGTCACCGAATCCAGCGACAAAATGCTGCTTCACTTCCTCAACCGTTTGCGGGTCGAGGTTTGGCAGTTCGACGCGCTCACAAAAGCGTTCGAGGGAATGGACACGGTTCCCTGCCCGCAACTCGTCCTCGGCCGCGGAATAGATTTTTGCGGCCAGCTCCGGATTGGGTGCGATCTTCGGTAAAATGGTGCGCAACAGGTTCAGCACCAATGCCTGTTCGTCCTGCTTGGATTTGGATTTCTTTTCAGCCATGAATAATTATTTCTTGTTCTTGTTAAGTGCAGCGGTGAACCAATCCACTGTCGCGGGCATTGCGGATGGTGTGGGGCGGCTGAACCTTTAATTCGCCGGCGATTTTCTGGATGTGCGCTTCGTTCATTGCAAAACGGGCGCATGATTTAGCGAAGTAAACTCTGTCTGTAAACAGGAATCGTCAAAGCGAGGCTTGGATTCCGGACAATAAAATTGCTTGGGAAGTCGCCCCTCCAATACCAAATCACTGCCATCGAGATTATCAATGGTTGGAAATAAAATATCAATTAAGGTTTTTCACTGCCATTTGGTAAGGTATTGAGCATGAAAAAGTCCAAAGCGGTGTTTTGTTAAGCATGCGAACCGTCGGCAGCATTTTTGTTTTATTCGCCATGATTTTACCTTTGCGCGCAACCGAGGGAGTGATTCTGTTGCATGGACTGTGCAGGACGAGCGCGAGTATGAGCGAGATGGCGACGGCCCTGGTCGAGGCTGGATATTACGTTGAAAATGTGGACTACTCTTCCCGCACTGCCTCGATAGAAAAATTGAGCGACGTGGCTATTGACCGGGCTTTGGCTGATCCGAAGATGCAGTCTTGTTCCCGGATTCATTTCGTGACCCACTCATTGGGCGGAATTCTGGTTCGCAGTTATTTTCGACGGCATGATTCAGGCAAATTGGGCAGAGTTGTGATGCTCGGCCCGCCGAACCAGGGGAGCGAGGTGGTTGACAAGCTCGGCGGCTGGTGGTTATTCCGAAAATTGAATGGTCCTGCCGGGAGTGAATTGGGAACGGGCCCGGATTCAACCCCCAACATGCTGGGGCCAGTGGATTTTGAACTTGGTGTGATTGCCGGCGACCGATCCATCAACTGGATCAACAGCCTTATGATCAACGGCAAGAACGATGGAAAAGTCTCGGTTGAGCGCACCAGGGTTGCGGGAATGAAGGAGTTGCTGGTTGTTCATGTTGCCCATCCGTTTTTGATGAGGAACAAGGCGGTGATTGGATATACGCTGAGTTTCTTAAAATGTGGATATTTCAAACCGAGCCCTGCATGAGAATCCGCCTGAGCCCAAGATGCCGGAGCCAACAGTTAATCAGCTTTTCAAGCGGGCAGAGTCTTAAGCGCGCGTGCCTTGTCAATTGCCCTCATTGAAGCGTTTGTCGCCTCCATTGCGGTAAAAATCGAAAGGCCTTCAATGTCCCTTACACCCAGCTCGTTGAGCCGGTGCAAAATATCCAGTCTTTCCTGAAAAACACCCCGAACGGCAATCGCGTTGCCAGGTTCATTGAGCAGGACTTTCCATCGGGCTAAAAGCATTTCAGTTTCCATTTGATAAAATTCAAGTCATTCAGAGGTTATTTGATTTTCAAAGAAGGTAAAAACGAGGAGGCGCCCCTTCAATGGGGTGAACACCCCATATCCTTAAACCCCAAAACGCTTGATTTGACAGAGGCTGTGTTATTGAGGGAGTGGCTTTTTTTTCGTTTCTGATTGACGGAGGAAGTGGATGTACCCGAGACAAATAGTGGCGGGACTGGAAAAATGACTTGCATACCGGTTGCAAGGGAAGAACATCACGAAAACACACCCACGCTGTTCGTGGGCAATAAATCAAACGGGAAATCCCAGTCCAATAGCAAAACGTGCTCAAAAATGCCTGGCTGGGTATCAACATTAACCAGGAGTCAAATATGGCCAAAGGAAATCGCAGTCAGAAAAAGGAAATCAAGAAGAAGAAAAAAGAGCGGCCCAAGGCCGTCCCGCCAGGCCGCCGAGGGTAAGCCCCGCAATTTTATCCACGGGTTGAAGGGGTGGCTGGGGATGAGTTTGGCTTTCATGGTTTAATCACTGATGCTCCAATCTAAATAAGGCTTGGATAATTTGCTGATGGTATCTGTCGTTCGCTCCTCAACCATCTTCTGTTTCGGGTCAGAAGGAGTCAAATCAACATCGACCTTGATGTATGGGCAGTCGCGATAAACAAAAGTCCGATGCGTGGCAGTCGAGATGCCGCCCTCTGTGGTGAAGACTTTTAACAAATCGGAACGAGTCATTCCGGGCTTAATCTTCTGACACTCGGTGAGAATGTCGGAGATCCGTTTCGTCAGATCAGATGCCTCAGGAGCATAGTAAAGCTCCATTCCAATCTTCAAATGTGACAAATCGACACCGGGATTGAGTTCTGAAAGCCGCCCCACTGTCAGGCAAAGATTGTTCGCGATCCCGGTGGCGCTGTCGCCCGGTTGAACCAAATATATTCCGGGTTCAGGAAAGGCAGCGCGAGGAAGCGGATACACTGGTTTGTCTGTTGTGCAACCAGTCAGCAAGCCGCTCAAAACGAGCGCGAGGTGGAGGAGGAGTTTGGGGTTCATGGTTTGTTTGCTTGTGTTTTGCGAATCAATCTGCAAGCGAGCGCTCAAATGACTTAGTTAGATTCATGACGGCGTTGAAATCCCAAAAGTAAATTTTACCGTCGTTGCCACCGGCGACTAGCTGGGAGCCGCCGGGCAAGAGGATCAGGCCGTTCATATCACCCATGGGCCCTGAAAGATATCCAAGGTTGCGCCCCGTCTTGACGTTAAAAATATCAACGCCGCTGCTTCCGCCGGCAATGTGGGCGACAGTCAGAAGGTATTCGCCGTCGGGAGACCAAAGCAGATGCTCGAAAGTATAGGGCCACGCGGTTTGACCATCCAGACCTATTTCCGTCGCAAGTCTGCCGTTCCTTGACTGCCAAATTCGAAGTTGCATGGAATGCGACGTCTTGGAAAAATCGTTCGTTGCGTCGGTAACCGTCGCAAAAAGGGAGCCATCGGACGAGAAGGAAACTTGTGAGAGGCGGACGTTTTGGGCAAGAGTTGCGACAGAACGCTGGCGTGGAACATCCCACAACACGACCGCGCCAGATTTCAAAGTGACGACGGCGCGTTTGTTGTCGGGCGCGGGAATGTATTGCAAAGCTGCTTGAGGGACTTCAGGCAATCGATCCACGCGCTGCCAGGTTGCCGTGTCAAAAATGGCGAGGTCGTCAGGGTATTGCAGCAACAGGTGGCGGCCATCTGCGGTAAAAACAGGCCAACTCGGCGTATAGTATCCTCCGTTGGCCTGGGGTTTATGGAATTTTTTGAGGACCTTCCACGTTTTTGTTTCCAGACAAAACCCCTCGGCATAATCGCCCACGCTGGCAGCCTTGGAACCGTCTGGACTGCAGGCTAAGCAGCCCATGCTCGATCCCACGTCTGGCAACCCGCGAATCTCGGCCAGAAGTTCGTGGGTTGTCGGATCCCAAAACTGAAGCGGTCGATTCATCAAGGCGTAGAGAATCTGCTGCCGGTTCGGTGACAAGGCTAGGAATCCGCCGAATTCAACTCCACAAGAATCAACTCTATTGTCCGGCGCAAATTGCGGCACCCACGCTTGCACGCGGCATCCGGCCAAACGAAGAATCTCGCGCAGACGATCGGGCAGATTGGCCCGATCATAAACCCGCGTCAGTAAATGACCCCGCACGTCCGCCTGCACCAGCAAACGACGATCCGGCGGAGGAAGGCGCGCCCCGTCACCGGGCAATTTCGCCAGTAATTTGCCCAGTTGTTTCAGATCCTCGCCAGAGATCGTTGGCCGCATGGGGGTGGTCCCTGATGTTTCAAAAAATGATTCGACGAATCCATAAACAAAGCCCGTTGTGGAAACGATCGAACCCGCCTCCACAACTTTCGGAAATATCGAACCCACCCAATTGGTTGGCGACGCACCATCGCCTTCGACACTGGTTACGATAAAAAGAACTTCATCGGCAGAGCCGGAGAAACCGCGGATGGCGAGATTGGTGCGTGCGTAGCTGGCGATCCATTCCTGGTAGCTGGTTGCTTGCGCGTTGAACGCAATGCACAGAGCCGCGAGGACTGTCCAAAAAGCTAATTTATATTGTGTGTTACCAACGATTGCGACGCAGCCAGGTCGCCGACTGCGGCGGCCCGGTGTTGGTAAGGAATTCGCCAGCACGCGCACGGCTGAAAAAACCGAAAGAACACCGCTCAAAACGAGCGCGAGGCAGAGGATGAGTTTGGGGTTCATGGCTAATAGAGGCGGTTATACGGGGGGTCAGCACTGTAAATTCGGCGCCACCAATGCCCTGTCATTGAGCCGTTTTGCATGAGCACGATCATTTCACCGAGGTTAGTATCGGCAAGAACAGCAGTGTAAACCCCAAATTCACCGATGCGAACCTTCCGTATATCGAGGATTCGATAGCTCGCCATCATACCCGACGCAAAGTGAGCAGTCCGAAGCGTTTCTGAAACCACTTGTTGCGGAGAAGCGGCCAATGCGTCCATCCCGTCAGCTCCATTCAGCCAGAGGCCGCCATTTGCCAAGAAGGCGGCAACAAATGAATCAATTGCATCCGGCTTGCTGGAATCATGTAGCGAGGGGATCGGTCCGATATTGCCACGCCAATAGTCTTTGGCAGAAGCAGCCTCGCCGCTTTGAATGACGCGGATTTCGGCGGCGGATGTCCAGGGCAGGCCGTTGATTTCTGAGATGGCCTTGAGTTTGATGAAACGGCATTTTATCGGCTCGAAGGATTCGATCTTTTCCCCCTTGCCAGGTTCGAATGTGCCTTTTTTAACGGGTTGACCGAAGTCCCTGCCATCGTCACTGACGTAAAATTCAAAGTCTTTGACGGTGCCGTGATCTGATTCGTCCTGCCGGGGCAGGTAGGTGAAGCCTTTGATGGCGGAGGGCGGAAGCAGTTCGATGATGATTTCGTGGGGAAGCCCGGGACTATTGCCGTGCCATTGAGTGTGCCAGTAGGTGTTGGGGTTACCGTCCACAGCGTTTTCTCCGTGACCGTCCTGGCTTTCGGTTTCCTCACTATCCACTTTAACGAACTTGAGTTTAACTTTGGCGACGGCGGCGGCTTGTGGGGTAACGCTGATGCTAACCGCATCGCTCCAAAAGGATTTCTCACTGTTAATCGGAGTAAAACCCATGCGAAAAGAAAATGCTTTATCGGAAATCGGTTCGGGAATGAGCATTTCCAACTCGTTCGTGTATGCGCCGCCGGGTGGAATTTCTATATTTCGAGGAAAGTTTCTGGTGCAAGCCCAGCCAATCCAGGAAATATTTGTGTTGCTAGCTTTGTATTCTTGGTCCCAACTCCAACTCAATAGGCGCACGGTTTGACTGGTCGTTGTCGGATTTTCAATGCGAAGCGCGACATTGAAAGTTTCTTTTACGCGCACTTCGGTTTTGGACGGGATGGCGACAACTCGAAGCGAACTCGTGTCGATGGCACTTGCAGAAAATGCCGCCAAACGGTCGCCCAAAACGAGCGCGAGGCAGAGGAGGAGTTTGGGTTTCATTTTCAGTTCTTCTTGTCGTTCGCCAGTTGGTTTAGTTTTTGAGCGGCTAAATCCGCAACCGAAGGATCAGACCCTCTCGACAACGCCTCAAGTTCTGGAATAAACTTTTGCGGACCAGCGGCAAGGATGGTCACAAATCTTACCTCCGCCGATTTGTCCTTCAAAAGAACGGCTATGGCTCGCTTCACGTCTTCTCTTTCCAACTGATTGTTCAATCCCCAGGCGACACGCAAGCGCACATCTGCGTCCGGGTCATTCACCAGGTGGAGAAATGCTTCCCGGCTGCGGTCCATATCAAGCTGGCGGATATCGGCCAGGGCATAGGCTGCATCAGCCCGTTCTGTGGCTGAGTTGGCCCGGGTGGAGGCGATCACCCGGTCAAATACATCCATGCCGAAAGAAAACTGTAGCATGGGCGCTCTATCCGAGTTGAATCCAATAAATAACAAGGCATCCTCCCGCACCTTCTCGTTCGGATGGCTCAAGAGCGGAACGAACAACACGAGAAAGCGGTCGTTCAATTCATTCCCCACATTGCGATCTCTTAACAATTCCAAAATCACATCCGCCGAAGTTTCGTTCGTCAACCGTTCAGCCAGGAACTGCTCCGTCCCCGGAAACCAGTGGAGTTTACCATCGGCGGCACCGCGGATGGCGGAATCGTCATTCACGGCCAATTTTTCCATCTGCGGCAGCAATCGTTCCCACTCGCTGGTTTGTGCCGGCGGATTCCCGAAATGTTCCACCGCGGTGATGCGTAAAAGCCAGTTGGAATCCACCAACGCCATTTCAACAGTTGGCACGTCCAAAGCGTCATTAACGGCTTGTTTTGCTTTGACCGCCAATTTCTCCAAGGGGGTGCGCGCACTGAACCCCGGCATACCGCCAAATCCGCCCGAAAACTCAAGCAAAGCCCGAAGCATGGGCAAACGATCTTCAGGTTCTTTCAAGCGATCAATCATTGCAGCAATGACCGCATCCAGATCGGGACAGGTTTGTATGGCGGCAATGGCTTTTTCGTGCAAGGTGTTGACTTTCAGATCATCGTTGTGGGTGTTGCCTCTTGGATAGCCGGCGAATTCCAACAATGCCAGGAATGCGTCAAAACGTGTGGCGGGGGATTCAAGTTGCGCCATAACCCGGTCCAGATCGGCTTCGGATGCGATTGTTTTGGTCTGCCAATCGTTAGTTGAAGATGCGCGCCCCGGTGCGGCAACGCTCGAACCAGTGGAATAACCCGCCCGGACGCCGCTGAAAACGAGCGCGAGGCAGAGGAGGAGTTTGAGTTTCACTATTATTTTGAATACTCGTCAATCAGAGCACGATCTTCAAAGGGAGTTCCGTCCAAAGTTTTCCGCCATCCGAAGATTTATAGAGGTAGTATTTGTCGTGGGGACAATCATTGAAAGTATCATAGACCACAGCCCAGGCGTGCGCGGCGTCTACAAAAACAATTTGCAAAACACCGCCGTGTGAGGATGTCCGGTCAAAATCAATGTTGGGTTTGATCGCCCGCCAGTTTTTAGCCCCGTCATGGGTCACATATAAATTCGCGCCATTGCATACGAAAATGTCTTTGACGGAAACAATATCCAACTGCCGATAACTTCCGACAAAATTGGTGCCGCCTTCGATGATTCCCGGTCTTGAAGTCCACGTTTCGCCACCATCATCGGTTGCAAAGAAGGCCAGCACGTTCCACGCAAGAGACTCGTCGGCGTTTCTCTTTAAGATGCGCACTGGCAACCAGCCATTTGTACCATCAAGAAAAACAGGATCGTCACACTCAACCAATCCGTCGCGATACTTCTCGGATGGCAAAGGCAGGTTCGCATCGCGCCACATTGTTCCCAGATTGGTCGTAACGGAAAGACGGACAGCGTCTTTTGGCTGTTCATCATCCATGTCGCCGTGAGTAATGACGACATTTAAAGGCGGACAATAACCCATGGATTCTGGAGTAAAGTCGCTGAGACCAATCGTGCCGGGCCGCTCATTGGAATAACGGCCACCGGGAGGAATAATGACGACCGGCTTCCAGTTCCTGCCGCCATCGTGGGTTTCATAAAAACAGACGTGAACACTACCGGCACCATAATCGGCAGTGTTGGCCACGCCATCATTGGCGTTGAAGAAATGGCAGTTGGAATTTCCCGTCAGACACCCGTAAGAAGCAGTGCCTTGCTTGATCAAGACCGACCACGATTTACCACCGTCCGTGGTGTGTAGCAAACCGCCGCCGTGGGTCTTCGAGTCACGCGTGGATACCCAAGCGGTTTGTGAATCGAGAAAGCAGCTGCCTTCGGTGATATATGGAAAAGCGCGCGGCGTGCGATCCTGCCACGTTTGTCCACCGTCGGAGGTGTGCAGCAGCAAGGTGTTTTGGAGCAAATTACTGTATTCATCACCGCTCGACCATGCCCAGCCGTTCCGGGTATCAATCATGTGGATTTCGGAAATGTAAGTTCCTACTGCTGTGGTGTTTGACATTGCAGCTGGACGCATGTTGACAGTGGAACAGCCGATTAGACAGCCGCTCAAAACGAGCGCGAGGAAGAGGATGGGATTGGGTTTCATCGCAATTGAAGGCATCAATATGACACGCAGCAAGGCGGTTTATTAGAGCAAAGGAAGGTTTTTGGTTTCATCGTTTGTTGGACGTGGTTTCGATGCTAAATACTCCCATGGTTAATTCCGTCTTGGAGAGAATTAATGTACACTTGTTCAGCTATTGATGGGACTTGACCCAAATCGTTAATATTCAGGCAGAAGCCCGGGTCAAATCAAACGCTTAAGGTGGAATGGTTAACCGCGAAAAGGGGGAACATCTTTGGTTTCTCAATTGGAATCTGGTTCTTGGCACAAAATGCGCTCTAAATGTTTGTGAACTGATTGATTTTTATGGGTATAAGCTCATTCAACGACAATTTTGTGGTTCGGGCAGGAGGTGAAAGCCAATTACCACCGACCGATCGCTGGAATCGAAATGCAAACTCGATGCCTCCGACTGGCGAGCGATCATTGGGCTCAAACGTGATTGAGACCGCCTCCATGACGAAATTGAATTTTTCCCGCGAATGACTTTCAATCCAACCATAACAGGTCAGGCCGATGACTCCGTGGTGCTTGCCGGGAACAAACCGTTGGGGGCGGCAAACCCCAAAATAGTCAAATTTATCGACAAGGTCGATCAACTGCCTCCCTCACCGCGGCTGTTGATCAAGTTACTTGAACTATTCAAGCAGCCTGACCAGGATATCGATGAGGTCGTGAAACTGATTACTTTCGATCCCCCCTACACGGCGGAGGTCTTGAGACGGTGTAATAGCGTTTATTTTGCAGGGGCCGAGCCGGTGCAGGGCATAGCTGAGGCGGTCTCGCGCCTGGGTTTTGAGGAGTTGCACAAACTGGTCACGGCTATTTTTGCAAGCAATGTCATCTTGCGTCCGGGCCGTAATTCGTTTGTGGACATTTTATGGGACCATTCAGCTTCGGTGGCGGTCGCCGCCGGCGTGCTGGCGGAGCAGTTTGAAGAATCCGCGATGACCGCCTTCACCGCCGGTTTGTTGCATGAAGTCGGCAAAGTCATCATGATCACGGTCGATGAGGAAAACTACGTTCAGGCGGTAAAAACTTCAGGGATGTTTAAGCGGCCCATTTACGTTACGGAAAAGGAATCATTCGGCTTTGATCACGCGGAGGTGGGAGCCTGCTTGCTGGAGCGGTGGAATCTGCCAACCAATATCGTCGCGGCAATATTACATCATCATCAGCTTGAAGGAGCTGAACCCTTCGAACGTTTGTCCGCGGTTATTTGTCTGGCCAACGTTCTGTCCCACAGCACGGGTGGAACTTTCGCGACCATGCCGAAAGAGTTGCCCAATGCAGCCGAAGCAATGGAGATACTGAATGCGACGCCGGGAAAAGTTTTTGGAATGCTGCCGGCAATGCAGGAGGCTCTCAAAAAAGCCAGGTCGCTGTCGCGGTAGCCAGGCGGCGTTTAAAGCCAACGGCCGAGCCAGGACAAGGCGAAGCGGGCTTTCGGTTGGTCGCATTCAGACGGGGAAGACAATAATTATGAAAAGACTTTTCGTATTTGGTCAGCTTGCGCTCCTGGCGGCTTTGCCAGTGTGGGGGCAGGAGGAACCGTTGACTCGCGCGAGCCAGATTCGCAATCTCACTGCCGCAGAGGCGGCGAAGGGGCTGCCGGTCAAACTCCACGTCACGCTGACTTATTATAACCCGGATTGGAATGCGCTCTTTGTTCAGGATGAGACGGGGGCGGCTTTCGTGAGTGCCAGCGCGGTTGGCGGAGGGGGCGTCCATTTCGAGGCGGGACAAATTCTGGAGTTGACGGGCAAAACGGAGGCGGGCCCGGTGCATTGCGATATTGTGGCGACCGGGTTGCAGGTGGTTGGGACGGGACCGCTGCCGGCGGCGCTGGACTTGTCGGCGACGAATCTTTTGACGGTGGCGAATGAACGGATGCGGGTCAAGGCGATGGGACAGATTTTCAGCATCGGCAATTTCGGCGGGCGGCCCGGGTTGCAGGTGTTGACGCCGTCGGGTGCTGTCCTGGCGGTGTCGCTGCCCAACGGCTCGAGCGCGGCGGCGGAAAATTTGAGCGGGGCGTCGATCGAGTTCGAGGGTGTGCTGGCGCTGAGCCTGGGGACGGACAGGCGGCCGAATGGGTTCAATGTTTTTGTCACGGGGATGGATGCGATCCAGAAAACGACATCCATTCCAATTGTCCCGATTGCCGGGCTGGTGGCGAACGGGCAGCCGGCGCGGATTCGGGCGAGTGTGGTGGCGCCGCGGCCGGGGTCATTGCGGGCGAGCGATTCTTCCGGCGCGGTGGCGGTGGAGGGCTTGGACCAGGCGGAGTTCACGCCGGGGACGACTTTGGAGATTTTCGGGTATCCGGTCCTCGGCTCGAACGGACTGGTGATGACGCGGGCCAGGGCGTCGATTCCGTTGGGGGGGGATCCGGCGCTGCCGGTTTTGGACACGATTGCCAAGGTGCGCGATTTGTCGGCGAAGGAGGCGGAGCGGGGGTATCCGGTCCACGTGAGGGGCGTGGTGACTTACAACGAATTGGATTCAGAGCAGCAATTGGATTTTTTGCAGGACGGGACAGCGGGGATTTACGTGGGTTTGGCGTCGAAGCGGTTCGATGAGTTCCCGCCGGCGGGGACGAGGGTCGAGCTATTGGGGTACACGGAGCAGGGGGGATTTGCACCGATTATCGAGGCCGAGGGATTGCGGGTCATCGGCCGCGACCAGTATCCGAATGCCACGCCGGCGTCAATGCAGTCGTTGATGACGGGGATGGTGGACAGCCAATGGATGGAGTTGAACGGGGTGGTTCGCTCGGTGACGGTGGTGAGCAACCGCACGATGGTGGCGGTCTCGACGGGGGACGCGATCATGGACATGACGGTGATGGGGGACGACCACGCGGTCCCGAGCCATTTTGTGGGGGCGTCGATCGAAGCACGCGGGGTGTGCCGGACGCTGTTTGACACGCGGCGGAGGTTGCAAGGGATCGCCATTTGCGTGCCGGGCTGGGACCAGCTCGAAATCAAGGAGGCGGAGGCGGCGGACCCGTTCCAATTGCCGCCGAGGCCGATCAATGCGTTGTTTGAATTTCAAGCGGGCGGGTACGGGTTGAATCGTTCGCATGTTCGGGGCCGGATTATTTTGCGGGAGCGCAACGGCGCGTTTTACATGCAGGATGAGTCCGGGGGCATCCTGGTCGACGCGGGCGGGGCGGTTCCGGAGACGGATTTGGTGGATGTCGTGGGTTTTCCGGCGTTGAAGGATCAATTACCGGTGTTGCAGGACACGTTGGCGCGTCCGGTGATGCAGGCGGCGGCAACCGTCGCACCCCCGGCCAACCCCCTGTCGCCGGAATCGGCGCTGGATGAAGGGCTGAACGCGACGTTGGTGACGTTGGATGGGCGGGTGTTGACCCATTCTTTCAGCACGACGGAGGAGACGGTGACGGTGCAGTTCGGGCAGCGGTTGATTGACGCGATCATGGAGCGACCTAGCCGCGATCCGTTGCCGCCGTTCGTGGCGAGCAGCACGGTGCGGTTCACCGGGGTGTATGTGGCGCGGTTGGACAACAACCGGCAGATTCAGTCGTTTCAGATTTTGCTGCGCTCGCCGGCCGACGCGGTGGTGATCTCAGTGCCGCCGTGGTGGACGGCGCAACATGCTCTGTATGTTTTTGGGGGATTGGGCGGGGTGCTCCTGGTGGCACTGGCGTGGGTGGCCGGTTTGCGGGAACAGGTGCGGCGGCGGACCAGGCAGTTGCGGGCGGAGATCGAGGAGCGGAAACGAATCGAGGCACAGATGGAAAAAACGCATCGCGAGATGATCGAGATTTCCCGCAAGGCGGGGATGGCAGAGGTGGCGACGAATGTGCTGCACAATGTCGGGAATGTGCTGAACAGCGTGAATGTTTCGGCGACGCTGCTTTTTGACAATGCGCGGAACTCGATTGTTTCGCGTTTGAGCAAAGCCGTCGCGCTGCTCAACGAGCACGCGACCGACGCGGGGGATTATCTGGCGAATGATCCGAAAGGGAAACAGTTGCCGGAGTATTTAAGCAAGGTGTGCGAGCAGTTGACGAAGGAGCAGCAGTTGACGATCGGGGAGTTGGAGTCGCTGCGTCAGCATATCGAGCACATCATGGAGATCGTGGCCGCGCAGCAGAGTTACGCGAAGATCTCGGGGGTGGCGGAGACGGTCAAGCTGACGGAGGTCGTAGAGGATGCGCTGCGGATGAGCGGGGGGGATCTGGCGTGGCAGGATGTCAAGCTGGTGCGGGATTACCGCGAGGTGCCGGAGATCAGCGTGGAGAAGCATAAGTTGCTGCAGATTTTGGTGAACTTGATGAAGAACGCGAAGTGTGCGCTGGATGATAGTGGGCGGACGACGGGCAAGCAAATCACGTTGAGCATCCGGCCGGTAAACGGGAGCCGGGTGGGGATTGAGGTGGTGGATAACGGGGTGGGGATTGCAGCGGAGAATTTGCAGCGGATTTTTGCGCACGGTTTCACGACGCGCAAAAACGGGCACGGTTTCGGACTGCATAGCGGAGCGCTGGCGGCGAAAGAACTGGAAGGCTCGCTGCGGGCGCAAAGCGCGGGGCCGGGCCAGGGAGCGAGCTTCGTACTGGAGTTGCCTGCAGGAAGTCCAGAGAAAGCGAAGTGAGGCGGAAGGGTCGCTATAACATTTTAGTGTCAATAGTGAGTGAGAACTGACACTTGCCTGAACGGCCACTTTGCTATTGAGGGTTTTTGAGAATGCGGTTAAAGTTGAGAACGAAACCAATGAAAGCTGCACATTTACTCAAGTTCAAGCAGCGTCACCCACGGCGCAACCTTCCCGTGGCGCTTGCCCGCAAGCGCGGGGAATCCAATTTTGTTTCGACTTTCAGCAAAGCTTACATCTCGTCCGTTGAGACTGGGGGTATTGGGGGCAAAGAATTTGCTCTTTCCGGTTTTGGAATCGCGGATTTTGTCTGGGTTGATTGGCGGAATGCGGAAAATCCTGACGAAGGCAGTGCCCTGACAATTGAAAAAATCAAGTCGCTGCTAAACAAGCATAAACTCACCGCATTTGAGATGAAGTTGACCGACTGGCGCAAGGGTCTCGCCCAAGCCTACCGTTACAGTTACTTTGCTGACTTGGCAGTGGTTGTGTTGCCTCCTAAACAAGCAGCCTCGGCCAAGGTTGACCTCGACTTGTTCCGTGAATCCAACGTCGGGCTCTGGAGTTTCAATCCTGCCACAGGTGCGATTCGCAAACATTTCACACCACGCAGTTCTGGGCCGCGTAGCGCCAGGGCCAATGAGAAAGCAATTGAATCGCTTGGGCGCAGCTTAAAGTTCAGCCAGCTTCTTAAATAGGCTAAGCCCATCCGCCAAAGGCTGGAGGTGTTCGTCGTTTGATTTCGGGTCAGGACGGACTCCCCGTGCCTGTATCGCTTCGTAAAGCAAACCCGCCTGTTTAATTGAATCGCCGCACTTTTTCAGTGCTTTGGTTTGATCTGTCCCAACCAACCCTGCGTTAAGCGCTTTTACAGCTTCCCACGACTGGATGACTTCCATGTTGCGCTGCGGTTCTGAGGCGTTTAATGGATCGTAGAGGACGTCCTCGGCAAGTTTGTTCACTATCGCCGGGAAAATCGTCCGAAGCTGGTTGAACTCAAAGAACGTGATTCGGTTCAGCAATGCCAGTGATAAGTAACGCTGAATGGGCAGCCTCCCACCGCCCGACGATGGAGCGAACCGGTCGAGCGAGAACACTTTAAGATTCGACCACCAGCCGAATGCGCCAGCCACGCCACCAGCCACACCAAGGAACGGTGTCAGGATGTCCGAGTATCCATTGATAACTTTGAATCCGTTCACCGTCAGCGTGTGGTTGATGAACATCCACGCGGCAATGACATCCGCGTTGTAAATGTCTGATCGGGCCTCGGTGTTACGCGCCGAAATCAGCACATAAAACCCATCAGGAGGGTTATCAAGCAGCGTAATTTCGCTGATAAAATCCACCAATTCCTGTTTATCCATCAAGGCGTTACGGGATATGGCGAGCGTTGCATAAACCGGTCGTGTGTCGTTTAACGAAGCATATTGCGACTTGGCGAGCCGAATAAAATTTTTCGATATGACCGACTCGATGGAATTGAGCGAATTCGGGATGAGGATGTTTGGGGCGATGATTCCGGTAACATTTAGTCCGCTCTGGAACGTCAACGCCGCCGCAAGTTCCTCTTCAATCTGGCTCTCGCGTTCCAGTTGGCTACGGCGGCGTGGTTGGAAATATGGCTCATAATCTTCCTCCAGGAGCCATCCAAGACGTGCTTCCGCCGTGCCATTCAAGAAGATGGAGTAATATTGAGGATCGAAAAGCCGCTCGGCAGTTCCAGCTGCCGTTTCCACTTCAGACAGTTTTCCCTTCAAAGAAGCCAACGAAACATCGCGGGGGCTATAAATCACTCCATCAAGCAGTCCTCGCGCAAATCCTTCGGTGATTTTTTCACCCTCGGATGCACCATGTTGAGCAAACAGTTTCATGATCCACCCTCCATTCTTTGGATTAAAGAGTTTAAATTGGCTGGTCGCAGCGCCGGTTTCTTTTTTAGCATCTGGTCAACTGTTTGGCACAGAATGGGCGAGAGGTCGGAGCGATGAGCGGCCAATGGCGTGGCTGGTTGATGCAAGGCTCGGGAAATGGTGTGCATTAAATCATCCCGATCTTGAGCCAACGGGTGACGCTGGGCAGCATATTCATACACAGTCATCGCCGTGGTATAGAGGTCGGTGCGATAGTCAATCGTCTCGCGGAATGTCGGGTTCATCATTTCGGGGGCGAGATAACGATACGTAGCCATAGGCATCCGGGCAGTGGGGTTCGCTGTTAAACCGGTATCTTGCACCGAGTAGGCGATGCCGAAATCTAGTAACACGAACTGCCGCGCCCCGTTGTTTAGCTTCATAACATTCTTGGGTTTGATGTCCCGGTGAACGTAGCCTAACGTCCACACCTCGCGGATAGCTTTTAGTAACGTCAAAAACAACAATCGCAACTCCGGCTCTGTTGGTTTGGATGCGCCGGAAATTATCAATTTCCAAAGGTCGCTGCCATCAAGGAATTCCTCGGAATATGCCACATAGTCCACGGCATTGATAGTCATTGGCGTTAGGGCGAGCGTTCCCAGTTTTACAATCTCTGGTCCATTGCAGCGACTCAACGCCTCTACTTCTCGGCGCACACGCCCAGTCATCTCCCGCTTAAACGCTTCTGCGTCGGTGCTGCCGTCAGAGGTGGGAAGCTGAATCAGCTTCAGCGCTTCCGTATGCCCGCCGATGGTTGCACGATACACGGCCTTAAAACCGCCCGTGTCCAGCATCGCGATACTCTGTATTTGAGGCAGCACCCGCTGAATATCCGCGTTGGTTGGCACAATTATGCTCATTTCGAGAAAATGTTAACAAACGACCGATGTCTTGCATTGCTTTATTCGGTGCGAATTTTTTGCTGTTGCTACCGCGACGTTTCGCCCCAGCGATTATTAGCCATCTGTGACATAAACTGCAATGAGTTTGCTTAGCAGAAATGGTAACGTCAATCAGTCTTCAAAGCCATTCGGTAGCAAATTAAGTGCTTCCGCCAACTCTTCCAACTTGGTCAAACCCGTCCTGCTTTTGATCTCGCTTGCGATTGCGAGCAGTTTGGGGGAGAAGTGTTGCCGATCATCGGCCCGGGATGAGGGCGAGCTAATTCTTCAAGAGGAGCAAACGATAGAAAACGGATCCGGCGGCTTGTCCAGCATCGCCGCTCTCCCATTGGTGCTGACTTATTAATTCGGCCCGGTGACTTCCAAAGGTGGATATACGGCCAGCTTGGAAACTGCTGGACGGTTTATGGTGAAACAACGCGATAGAATCGCTGGTTTCCGCCGAGCGAGTTGGTATCGGTAAAAATCGCGACGGCACCCGTTGTGTTGGTGACACTGGCCGGCAAATTGATCCATGAACCCAGCGCCAGGTTGGTGGTGAACTGAACGTGATACTGGAAGCCGGCAGTGGTGGCGTAGGTGAGGATGACCGAATCATTGCCAGCGACTGTGGCCCCGAGGATTTTTTGGGACGGCGGCGGGGTGGCATTGACCGTAAACGGCACGCTCATCGCGCTCGCCAGCGCGGGCATGGCGCAATTGGCACAAAGCCACTTAATGTTCAGGTAGTTCGCGATGCTGGCGGCTGAGGTGTTGAGGGCGTTGGTGTAGACCAGAATCTCCGCGATGTCCCCTTGGAAGCAGGTGCTGCTGGTGTCAAAACCGGAACCGATATGCCCTTGACTGCCAGACGTGTTCAGGAAACCAGCCGCAATCCCCGTGGCGACGGGAACACCGTTCAGATAAATCGTCTTGTTTTTTGCACCATCAATCACGTCCATCCACACGCGGGCTGCCGGATAGGTAAAACTACCCGGATTGACATCCAAATCGTCACCGTAGTGGGCGAAGGTAAAGTCACCAGAGTTGCGATAGCCCGTGTGCAAAGCATTGTCGGTGGTATTGCCTCCGTTGCCCGTATCACCCATGAAGTAGTTGTTCAGACTCCCCTTGTTGGTGGCCACCTCCAGGACGGCAATTGTGTAGGGCGTCTGGTTCAAGAACGTCAAGTCCACGATCAAATACGTGGTCGAACCGTTGAAACGCACCACCCGGCCCAAACCCGACTGACCCGTCGCCAATATTGAGTTGGTGGCAAAGACCGGAGAATTGCCTCCGCTGGCATTGCGCCCATGACCACTCAAGTCATTCCACTCTGTGACGTAGCCCTGGCTGAGGGTGAGGCTGTTAAGAACCGAAGCATCCAGCCACAACCCCAATTGGTTTTGCTGTGGCGGAGTGAGAACGACCGGGGTGGTATTGGTGGCAGTCAGAACACAGCCGGTGCCCGGCACATTCAGGCTGAGGTCGGTAAAGGACACCACGCCATTGCCACCCGCAAAGCCGAGGTTGTAATTCGTGGTGCCCAACAGTGGCCCGGTGCCCGCGCTCAAGAGCACTTGCACGTTCTGGGTTGCGGGCAACCCACTCGCGGAGGGATTGCCATATGCGTCCGCCGTTTGCAAAACGGGTTGGGTTCCAAAGGGCAGCCCGGCTATGGCGTTGCCGGGTTGGGTGGTCCAGGTCAACAGAGAGGCCGGACCCGCGCTCACATTGATGGCGGCGGCATTGACCGGCGTCAGGCCGCCGGAGGTAAAGTTTAAGATGACTGATGGTCCGGCGTTTGTCACAAACAAACCGGTGAAAGTGGCGACACCGTTGGCGGGCATCGCCAGCGACGCGGCAGTGGTGGCATTTAAATTGCCGCCGACGGTCTCGGTTGCCATGACTGCCGTGGTGTAACTGGAAACGGTATTGCCGTAAACATCGGCGATGGCCACGCCGGGCTGCTGCGCGAAGGGCACGCCCGCAGAGGCCGTGCTGGAAGGCTGTTGGGTCACTTTCAACCGGGTGGCCACGCTCGGGCTGACGTTGATAACGCTGGAGGTCACGAGCGGATTGGGAAGGCCGGGGTCGGTGAAGGTAAGGGTGACGATGCCGGTTGCGTTAGTGACATAGAGGCCGGAGAAGACGGCCGTGCCACTGCTGGCGGTCACCATTTGGGCAGCGGTCGTGGCGTTCAGGTTGCCGCCCGTGCCGCTGGTCTGAACGGCGCTGATGATGTCTGAGGCGTTGGAAATGACGTTGCCGTACAGGTCGGTCACCTGAACCACCGGGCCCGGTGTCATCACCACGCCCGCAGTGGCATTGGCGGGAGGCGGCTGCGCAATGACCAGCTTGTTCGCCGTGGCGGCACCAATGGTAAAGCTGGTGCTATTGGTGACCAACGTGGCGGTGGCGTCGCCGACGGCAAGTTGTTTGAGGCCGACGAGATTGATGCTCAGGTTGGGGAAGTGCGCAATCCCATTGGAATCGGTATTGGTGGCCTGGATGCCGGTGAGTGATCCCGTGCCGTAGTTCAGGGAAAGGGTAAGCAACATATTCGTAACGGGGATGGAATTGGTCCAGGCCGCGACTTGAATTTCCGGCGAGATCCCCGTTCCGGCCAGGGCGCTGGACGGCTGCTGTACCCAGCTCAACGCGGTGGCGGTAACCGGCGGCGTCGTCAGGTTGAAAACCGCGCTGGTGATCACCAGCGAGGAATAACTGGCGGTGATTTGTTTGAGGCCGGCCTGGCTGACGCTCAGGTTCGGGAAGTGGGCGATGCCATTGGTATCGGTATTGGTGGTTTGGATGCCGGAGAGGACGCCAATACCACTGGTCAAAGAGAGTGAGATGGGGAGGCCGGCCACCGGATACGTTTCGTTGTAGGCCGCGACCTGAATCTCCGGCGAGATCGGGCTGCCGGCGACGCTGCCCGCCGGGGATTGCGCCCAAGTCAATGCGGTTGCCGTCGTGGGCGGCGCGATGGACAAAGAAGCGTTAGCTAGTGAAACCCCGGCCGTGGAAGTACCCAAATTAAACATGACGTTGGCGCTGAAATCCGATGGTTGCGCCATGGTGAAGGCGTATTGGAAGTGAGTTCGGATCGGGGTGAGCGCCGTGGCCGCAAGACCGCTGTAGTTGAGATAAGGCGAGGCAGCCTCCCCAACCTCGGCCTGGATGTAGCGCGGTCGGGTTGCCCAGGCGTCAAACGCAAGGATGTATTGGAAGCCCTGGATCAGGCGAAAGCCGGTTTGTTGCAACTGAATGTCCGTCGCGTAGGTGCCGCCGTTGGCGATGGTAAAATAGCCGACTCCATTGGTGACGGCCCAGACTGCCGACCCGCTGTTGGCCAGCGATAGAATCCAGCCATTGGTGCCAGCGGAAAAATTTCCATTACTGACCATGTTCTGACCCGGCTGGACAAGGTTGACGGTGGCACTTTGTTCATTTGAAAACTGGCCCAAAGTTCCATCACGATGCACCGCCACGACCCGGAAGTAATACGTGGTGTTATTTTGCAGGTAGGCAAGCCGGGCCAGGGTGGTCGTTGAATTGGCGAGGAAGTTGGTTGATTGGGAAGTTGGACCGCCGTAAATACGGTAATAAGCCACATTAGTGTCCCCGAATTGATTGAATAGGAGCGTCACATTGTCGGGATAGGACTCCAGGAGCAGGTATGGCTGGAGGGCCACGCCATGCCAGGTGCAGCGCCACGTCCGGTAGGCTTCATATTGGTTTACCCAATTCATCTCGAATGCCTTGGTTCCATCCGGGCGGACTTCCGTCAGCTTGGGCAGCGGGCCAACGGCCCAGTCAATCAGAGTGTTGCCGTTGGTCAATCGCTGGGCGTTGCCCATGTAATATGAATACAGAGCCGTGGTCGTAACTGGAGGATACTGCCAGACCACGGTGGCGGTCAGATTGTTGGTATTCACCAGATATTCCACTCCGCGCGACACCGAAGGGTTGTGCAAATTACCGTCATCAAACAGCGTGTAATCGTTGGTGCTGACCATGCGCAGGGCGTGCTGGTTGCGCGGGCCATCCAGCGGATCATTCGGAAAAGTGAAGCTGCTGCGCACCCCGCCCAGCCGCCAGATGATGTGACCGGTGTTCCGGTTGATCTTGGTGCATTCACTGGTGTTGCGGCTGGACAGCAGGATATTGCCGTCGGTGTCCGCATCAATGGAGTTCATGTGGGGAAAATCGAAACTGCTGGACGTGAGGGCAATGAACTGTTGCTCATCGAGAATATTGATATGGTCCCAGGCGCGCCACTGGAAGATCAAGTCGCCCGCCGCCGTGAACCCCTGTATGACGGATTCGGTGACCGAGGCGTTGGTGACGCCGCCGGCAAGATAGCGGCTCATGTCCACGGTTTCCGTCAGGAGGGCGGTCATAAAATACGTTCCATCCGCCAGCACCTGCAGTTCGTGCTCGTCCCCGCTGTAACCGTTGGTGGTCCAGTATTGCACGATTTGCTGGTAATTGGTGTTGAAACCGTTGAAATGGTCGCCCCCTTGGTCACGGGCCAACATCGTCATTACGCCATTGTGCTGAACCTTCATGTCGCGCCGTTCGTCGGGATACTTCGAGTACCACACCGGCTGGCCCGAGTTGTCGAAAATGACATTCCACGGATCGCCGTTGCCGCCGCGGTTATCAATGAAGATATATTCCGGATCGGGGTTGTTGCTGGTGGTGATGTTGAGGTAAGGAAAATCGGTCGGAACCGAGACTCCATTGGGCATGATTCCGTCCTGCCCGGGGACCGTCCCAGAGGGCGCTGTCAAAGGTGTGATCAGGGACAAGCCCGATGTTTTGTTCAAGGCCGACTTGGTCGAGGACGGCTGCTGAGCGTGGGTTGTGACCAGCGCGGACCCTGTGGCGACCGACAAAACCTGGCTGCGGCTGGCTCGGGTTTGGGAGGTGATCGCGGCGCTGGAGTTGAGCGCAATGTCAAGAGGGGTTCCAGAGCTACCGCCCGGCCAGGGAGAGAGCACTTCTCCGGGGATGATCTCCGAGGGGGCGGAGGAAGCTTGACCAGGCATGGACCAACCGACAGCCAGGTTGTCGCCGCCGGGGCCCTGCTTGTGTCGTGCTTCAATGTAATAAATCTGTCCGGACTGCAGGTTGATCGGTACGGATTGTTGGGAGGCATAGGTATTCCAAACCTGGGGGCTGGTCCAACCTGGAACCGAAGCAATCAGGCTCGCGTTGGCGGGATTTGCATTGGTGCTGAACCATAATTCACTGTTGTCGTCGCTGGAGATCCAGAACTGATAGGTGCCCGTGTTCGGCGCGGTGATAAATCCGCGCACCCGCGCGCCATAGTTCTGCGCCCAGTTGACCGGCCCGTTGAAACTGGGCAGTTGATCACTGAGGCTGGGAGAGCCGGGATAAGCCGGGCTGCCGGTAAGATTGGTGACGGCCGAGCCGGCCAGGCCCAGCCAACATTCCCAGAGTAATGAACCGGTGGCGGGAATAAGTTCAAGTTCGGCCAGCTGAACCGAGGTGGCCGTCGCGGGATTGTTGACGCGGGTGACCAGCAAGCGGTAGCCGCAATAGGCGGTGGTATTGGTGAATGTGTAAGCCCGGGATTGCAGGCGGTTGCTGAAGATCTGGTTGGTTTGAGTGTCCAACAGAATCAGATTGGTCGCGGTAGTCACGCCATAAAGCTGCCAACTGCCGGGATCCCCGGCCGGATTATCATTGGCCGAGGTGAGGGCGTAACAGTTCACCACATGCATGCCGCCGCCGGGATAAACATACTGGATCCAACTGAAATTAGTGCTGCCGTTGGGCACGGTCAGATCCTGCCATTCAGTGCTGAGATTATCGTCGAAAGCCATCGCCATGGCGGCATTGGGCGGATTGTCGCCGCGAGCCGTGATCGCGCCGGTGTTGGTCATGGCTCCGGAAATCATGAACTGGTATTGATAGGGTGGAATTGCGGTGTTGGTGGTGAGATCCACCCGGGGTGTGAGGGTCACCGTGACCAGTTCGTTCTGGTTAAACCCTGACGGCGTCTCGAAGATCACAGTCTGGTTGTCGCTGGCTATCCGGGTTGTGCCGGGGTGGAGCCCGCTGCTTGCGCCGGTCACCTGGATGCATTGCGCCAGATTGGTAACTGCCGCCGGCGGCAGCCAGGCAAACCGCACCAGCACAAAACAGGTTTGGGCGGAGCAGTATTGCGAGCCGGGCAAGGGCGAGAGGTAAGCGTAGCCCAGCGCCTGCTGGGCACCGCCGTCCCTCTGGGCCTGGGCATCCACCGCACCCAAGATCAGCCCGGTCACCACTAATATCAGGTTTAGTCTTTTCATAAAATTGATCTTGCGACGGAGCCAACTTATCCAACTTTACACCTCAATCCTGATCAAAAGCGCTAGGGCACGGACAGGCGGTAAAAACGCGATGGGCTATTGCTCGCTGCGGTATCCGTGAAAGAAGCAGTGCTGTTCGTGACGGGCACGACTGCGAGGAGCTGCCAATCGACAAGATTTGTCGAGTCGAAAACGGAGGCTTGAGCGGCACCCGGCGCCACGAGATTGAAGCGGAATTGTCCACCGGGAAGAACCGCCAGTGACGACGCGTCAATATAAGGCATATCGATGCTGAAAGGCGCAGCACTTGCGCCGAACAGAGCGGAGTTGGTCGAACTGCTGATGCGTATTGAATAATTGTTGCCAGGGATGAGGCTCAACCCGACCTGCCATTGATAAGCACCTGTGCTGGGAGCATTGCTGCTAATGGTGCTCACATAGGCGCCGGCCTTGTAGAGATCAATGACGACATTCTCGGCAATATTCCCGTTCCATTGCACGAAATACTTCAGACCGCGCCGCCACATTTCCCCGCCATTTGGAGCCGTAACGGTGATGAAAGGCGCAACGGTCTGAAACGAACCCGTAGCCCAGTCACTGGCACCGGCGTCGTTCCACGTCCGCACTTGGTAGTAGTAGGTCGTATTGGCAGTCGCGTTACTCCAGACATAAAACGCATCGGTCTGATAAGGAACTTCCAGCACTGGATTCGAAAAATCCCGGTTCGTTGAGACCTGAAATTCATAATAAGCGGCGAGGCCGGCCGGCGACCAGGAAAGCAGGATCGGGCGCTGCTGGTTGACACTGTAAGTCACATTTGAATTGGCGAGGGGCGGAGCGACCACGTTGGCTGGCTGGATTCCGAGATAATTCTGGACCTGGGCGAGCAACGGAGGGATGGCCAATTCAGGCAGATCGGGGTAACAAAAAATAAATTCGCCGAAATCTCCACCCTGATCAGTCAGGTTCATGGAAACACTCAAGATTCCGGTGACAGGATTATAGCTCGTGGGTTGCGCCGCGAAGACGCCCTGTCCGGTGGTGGAGCGATAATACACGGTTGCGTTCGTTGGATTCGTCACACCAAAGCTTGCCGCATTGAAATTGACATTTACATTCATGCTGCCAACCACGCCGATTTCGCTGAAATTGACGCGAACCGGCAGCGCGCATGGAGCTGTGCCTTGAAATAAAGGATAAACCGGTGCATAGGGTGCGTTGGTAACTGATACCCGGTTGTAACCGCCTCCGCCGCCCAAAACATCAATCGAAACGCCGGTGGGGTCGAAGCTGTAACTGTTGCCGGTTGCCAGGTCAATTATGCTGCTTGAGCTGGCTTGCGATGCGGACGGGAAGGGAAACCGGAAAGCCCGGTAGCTGGTCGTCTGCGAATTGGTGAATCCCATTTGGAAGACCACGTTAGTGCCGGAAACCTCGGTGCATGCGGGGAGGCCGGCACCCGAAGTGCCGCCCCAACCGATGAAGGTATTTCCGTTGGCCAGGCGCTGGGCGTCGCCTTGAGACGGCCCCAAAACGGCCGGACTGGGCGTATAGCCCCAGATGAAGGTCGCGATCTTGTTTGACTCATCCAGCGCGTATTCATGGGTGGTGGACGTTGCGCCTGGCCCGAAGCCGGTGCTGTTGTTGTAAATCAGGACGTGACCGTTGGGCAGGCGATTGATGGCATGGCCGGCAAAATCGTTGGTTCCTTCCTGCGGGCTTACGCCGACAAAGGTGAACTGATTTTCGGTTCCACCCAGGTGCCACATGATGTTGCCCGTTTGCCGGCTGATTTTCTTGACCCAATTTGGCGTGCTGATGATGAGGTTTCCATCCGTGTCCTCGAAAACGCAGTTCACGTGAAATTCGGAAATCACGGCAGCGGTGGAATTGACCCACTGGCTGGTGAACGGATAGTGGTCCCAGGATCGCCACTGAAAAACGACGTTCCGTTGCGCATCCAATTCTTGAATGAGTCCGCCGCTAACGAGCGCGGCCGGGTTGCCGTTCGTGACGATCTTGCTCATGTCAACCTGCGTCAGATAGTAACTGGTTACCAAAGCATGGCCGTTGGGCAGCATTTTAAAATCGTGACATTCGGCGTTATAACCATTTCCGGCGCGGATGGATTCCACGTCATTGAAGTTTTCGTCCAAAATTTCATGCGTCACATATCCGCCGCCTGAAAACGAGAGGGCCTGATACTGTTGCGCGTAATGCAGATAGCCGTCGGGCAACACCTTGAAGTCATAGGCGGCGTTCGTCAGTTGCTTATACCAGAACGCCGTCCCATCGTTGGTGAGCATCATCACATAGTATCCGTAGTTTGTTGCTTTGAAACTGTCGGTTAGGAACACGTATCCATTTGCGACGCCTGGAGCATAGTTTGTGGTCACGGTTAAAGCGGGGAAATTCGCCGGCAGTTGGGCGGTGGCCTTCAGGCCAGCGACCATCAGCATGGTTGCCACGAAGGATTTGATTTTGATACTTAGTTTTCTCATGAACGTTTGTTGCCCGGATCAGTGACCGACAGGGAAATGGAGCCAGGCGCAACGGCGTTGCGGTTGTAGGTCGTGACGGTGAAGCCGGG
>Ga0207029_10059_pt1 | contig 28452 bp, 20 predicted proteins | sample Alteio_BWMinCont_39_FD_153282 | JGI IMG/M metagenome (GOLD analysis project Ga0207029, IMG submission 153282) | Enriched cells from forest soil in Barre Woods Harvard Forest LTER site, Petersham, Massachusetts, United States -... | ecosystem: Environmental > Terrestrial > Soil > Temperate forest >...
TGCCGCCGGATTTGGACTCCAGTTGGATGGAACGGATGACGATCGATTTGTCGAGCGCCTTGGTCATGTCGTAAATCGTGAGCGCGGCCACGGAGGCCGCCGTCAGCGCCTCCATTTCTACACCCGTAGGGCCGGTGGTGGCTACTGTTGCATGAATCTGGATTCCGGCAGGCATGATTTCGGCAGTGACATCCACAAAACTAAGCGGGAGCGGGTGGCACATGGGAATAAGCGCGGAGGTCTGCTTCGCAGCTTGAATTCCAGCGAAACGAGCTACTTCAAGCGGATTACCCTTGGGATTTGCAGGCAACGCGGCGAGAACATCCGGCGAGAGTTCGACGAAAGCGGAGGCAGTGGCCTCGCGGCGCGTGGTCAACTTGGCGCTGACGTCAACCATATGGGCACGGCCCGTCTCATCGAAATGACTCAGGTTTTTGGCTTCGGACATGGGCGGCTCCCAACGGCAGCTACCAGCTTACCGGAGCCAACGCGAGCCTTCATCAAACCTTCATAGTACCCAGGGCAACCCGACGTCGGCATGTGATCGCAGACGCTCGGCGATTTGGCCCGTGTGATGCGCGAGATGGCGCAGGTTGTAGAACTGCAACTCCAGCTTGTTGAAGGGTAGCCAGTAAAAGCCTGAGGGAGCATCAAAATCCAGAACCGTGGTCCGAGTCTCTATCTCGCGCTGACAGAAATCAGCGTATTGCAGCAGTTCGGCCCGTGTGTAGGGCTCGTGAATCTTGGCTGGAGCCTCGGGCCTCCAAGGAACGGCGCCGAAGTAGTTGGATTCAGGCCGATGGTGCTCCCAGGCGACGAATTCCTTCTCAGAAGGCGCTAGATAGAAGTGGGTGTAGAAAAGCGCGTGGTAAGCGATGTGCCAGGTTCTATTGGGAGCGCCCGTGAGCCAGAGATCTTCAGGGCAAAGCTCAATGGCCTTGCGCAGCATGGCCAGAGCCGAGTTGTACTGATGCGGGATCGATGCGACTGCAGACATACGATTCAGGCGGAGGCTGGACGAACCAGCTCCAACAGCGAAACCGAGCGATGCGGCTGGGGGTGGAAGCTGTTGGTGCGATGGGTGATAGTAAGCTTCTCGCGGCTGAGCAGTTTGCGAATCTGGCTGCGGGCATGATCGGTCCACGGGCCGCTCTTGTCCAGGCGAATATAAGTTTGCCAGTGAGCCAGCGCTCTCCTCCGCTCTCCCTTGCGCTCGTAAGCCAGGGCCAGATTGTAGTGCGCGTCCGCATAGCCAGGTGCGAGGGCGATGGCGCGGGCATACGCGGCGATCGATTCATCGGGACGCTGAAGCTCATCCAGTACATTGCCGAGATCGAAGAAAGCAAGTACATAGGAGGGGTCAGCCTGCGTGGCGCGGCGGTAAAGCTCTTCTGCGCGAGCGTACTGCTTCTGGTGGTAGTGCAGAGTGCCGAGGTTGATCAGCGCCGCAGTGTAGGCCGGATCAACGGCAAGAATGGTGCGATAGAACTCCATCGCAGCCGGCTTCCGGCCCTGCTCCTCGGCCTGCACAGCCTGGAGGAAGAGCTTCTGCAACTCTCTGTCGGGGCCGCCGGCAGTGCGCGCGGGCGGCAGCATGGCAACGGTGACACCGTGGGGACCGCCGGTAGATTCGAAATCGAAGAGCAACTGGCGGCGAATGGGATCGACCATGATGCCCGAGTGACGGAACGCAAGACGGGCACCGGTACGGACCACAGCGAACTCCTGCAGCGGATTGCTCATGCCGGAGACAGCCTGCATAGCCTGGACGGAGTTGCGGATGCTGCCGGGCCGCATGCGCAGATGCTGTAGCTCCTTCAAAGTGCGCAGTTGAACCAGATCTGGAAAACTGTAATCTTCTTTGAAAGGAATCAGACCTGCCCGCTCCCAGCCAAGCAACTGGCGGGAGCTGATACGAAGGATACGCAGAACTTCGAGACGGCTGTAGCAGGTCATCAATCGAGTCAGAGGTCGGGTCACGGATCGGGTCACGATAGCGTTCACCTTTTGGCCGGATTGAAATCGACCTTGATGAACTAAGGCGATTATGCCGCGATTATCCGTGGATATCGGCGTACTAACAACCACCATTCGAAGAATTTCGTGGATAAACGGTACCTAATCTGGTTCGGCGAGCTGGATTGCGGGCATTGTTTTGATTTTGCCACGAGCAAAGCCGCCGAGGAGCCTGGAGCCGACAACCGGAGTTGAACCGGTAACCGGCTGATCTGGCTTTGCCATAAACCGTGATGGAGCTCTTATCGCAACACATTCACTGCTGCTGCGCCGATCGCCAGTTGCGAGAAAATTTGTGTCCAATCCAACAGCCCGCGCAGCGCGGTTGGACGCAGTGTCTTATCGGGAACAACGATGGTGTCGCCCGGATTCAAATGAAGTTCATTGAACGTGTTACCCCAGAGCCCTTTCACACTCGAACGGCCAACTACTGAACCATCGGCGCGAATGACAAAGGTGTGGCTCCGATCGGCGTCGCGATCTGTTCCACCTGCCATGAGCAGATATTGTCCCACCGTCCCTCTCGGCCGGTATTCAAAGGAATTCTGGTCATAGACAGCGCCAACCAGGTTGACCGTCGCCGGCTCCGGAGGAACAATAAAATGATCGCCATTCTCCAAACCGATAGCCGGCAAATCATCGATATTTTTGCTGTTCGCAGGTAAGCGCAACACGATTCTGCCAGTAGCCCGGATTTGTTTAAGGCGTGAGATCAAATCCTGTTCAGCGGCACGCGCTCCCGTAGTGCTGGCAATCGAGCCGGCAGAAGAGGTTGCGGACGAAGTAAGGGCCAGAGTTCCGCGCTCGGCATCCAGGTCGACTCGGTTAACATATTCGTCGATACGCTGTTGCTGCAGGATGCGCGTAGATTCGCGATCGAACTCCGAGCCATAGAGGTATGCCTTCCCAGCCAACCCTCCGGCGCGGTGCACCAAATCCCGCAACGTTTCTCCCGGTAGAACACTGTAGACGCCCGCATGGACGAATTCGCCTTCGAGTCTCACATACTTGGTCTGCTGTTCGAGCGGAACGCGAATGTCGCCTTGGGAAAAAATCGTGATCGTGTCACCAGGTTCGAGGGCAAGATTCTGACTGGCGTCATGCTTGAGTACTAGCTGCCCCAGATCGAAAGGAAGCAATGAGGTTCTCAGAGTCTCCGGATCCAGTCGCTCAACAACGGCGTAGCCCCAATAAATTTCCGGAGCCGATATTCGAACGTCATTGTGAGGCGCGGAGGACGCGTCCCCCGGCCTGGACATCTGATTGACCCTGGAGCCAAGCGAACCTCCCATGCCAGACATACCACCCTGGTTCTGCTGGTCCGGTCTCGTTGCATAGTTCTGCTCTGAGCCGTCTGAACCTTCAGAACCGTCGGACCCCGTTCTCGAATAATATTCCGACCCCGAATTTTCCGCCTTCGCATCGTTCGAGTCCTGCCGCTTGCGGGGAGTCAAGGCAGAGGTTAAAGTATCCTGCGAAACGGCTGAGGTGAATCCGTCGCGATTGGATTCCGGTGTAAAGGGATCTCGCCCCATCTTGGAGATAAGAGGCTCAAACTCCGGAGCCGGAAGACCGAGATGGCTGCGCTTCCACCAGTAATCGCGGCTAACCAGCGAGTCGCGGTCCGGAATCAAGTCACTGATATGCATCCCTGCATGCCAACCGAATCGACCGGGATTAGCCACGTTTCCTCGTAGCGTAATCGTCTTTTGATAGGCCGGGAGGATGGAGTAGATGCGCAAGACGTCTCCATCGGCAAGCGCCACACCCAGACCTTCCTGGTCAAGCCCGATCTCCATGGCTCCGCGAAGCTGGCGGTCCACGACACGTTCCACGGAGATACGGGCATTGGAGGCTACCGTGGTCGTTCGTCCCGCCAACTCGATCAGATCTCCGACCGTCTCATTCCCTCGCAGTTCATAAATTGCGGGGTTGTGGATGCTTCCGGCGATCGCCACCTGAGCCCCAACCGGTGGAATGTATAAGACATCCTCAGGCAACAGGCGAATATCTTTGGACTTGTCGCCATGAATCAAAAGCGCATATAAATCAAAATCGGTGATTGTTTTTCCGTTCCGATTCAACTGGATATGGCGAAGAGAGCCTTGAACGGACGGGCCGCCGCTGGCGAAGAATGCGTCCACTAAAGAACTCAGGGAACTGATCGTGTACGCGCCCGGACGCCGTGCCTGACCGGTAACGTATACCTGGATCGAGCGGATTCGTCCCATGTCTACCGACAAATCGAAATTGCGATATACCCGGCTAACGGCCGCACGCAAGTGCTGGTCAAGCGCGGAGAACTGCAACCCGCCGACCTTCACAGCGCCTACCCCCTCAAGGTAGATATCGCCCGACCGATCCACTCGGAGGTTGCCGCTATAGGTCACCTGACCCCAGATGCGAACCCGTAATTCATCGTCCGGGCCAACGACATAGTCGGCGGTCACAGGAGCCAGATCGTTCGGGGAGAAGGTTGAAGGGACATCGCGAAACAGGTTCGCCCCATAAATCGGAAGCAGTTGGCCTGCGCTGGCAGCAACAAATCGCTGAAACTCCGTGGGCGGCTCCGGGGATAGCGACATAGTTCGTTGTTGCGATTTTCCGCTCGTCCCAGGGTTGTTCAGGTTCATGCCCTCCGAGGTCCCGGCCCGCGAAGGACGGCGATCCTGAGGCTCAAGAGAGTCGCCCTGCTGCTGCTGTCGTTGTTTCTCGTAGTAGTCCCCTCGCTGGAGGTTCTGCGCGCAGGTTTCCGACGTACCACCCAAGGTGTCCGTGCACGGATTCGACGGATTCTGCTGACCATTCGTCGGGTCACTCTCCGGATCGCCCGGAGGGTAGCTCTGAGATTGAAGCACCGTGCTAGCTGCAGCCAGCAGCAGTGCGAAGGATACGGACAAACAACTATTCATAGGTTCGATTCGTTCTCAAAGAATTTGATCTTTGTCATGACGATCAGCCTTCGAGACAAGCCTTGGGCTGGAATCGATGCAACAGATGTCCGGTCTTCCGTCATCGGTAATGGGCTCCGGTTCAATTCGCATGTCACCGAGGCCCATCAGAGATGAACGCGACACTTCGGCAAGTCTTGGATTAGAGGTTTTCGGGTCGGGCAACAGCACTCTACAACAATAATCGAATTACCGTGCACCCACACGACGTAAAACCGCCGGAATCGTCCGAATCAGGATCGACAAGTCCATGCCCAGACTCCAGGATCGAACATACGAGGAATCCAGGCTCGCTCGTGTCGAAAAGCTCACATTGCTTCGTCCCGATACCTGCCATAGTCCCGACAGACCGGGAGTCGCCGCAAGATAGAAGCCCAGCATGTGCTTGTAGAGAGGTAGTTCAGCTCTGACCACCGGGCGCGGCCCAACCAGCGACATGTTTCCGCGGAGAACGTTAAAGAGCTGGGGAAGCTCATCCAGGCTCCACTTGCGCAGAAAACCGCCAACAGCCGTAATCCTCGGGTCGTGGACATCTTTGTGGGTGCGCCATCGCGAATGAACCTCGAAGTGCGACACCGCGTCAAATCTGCCGTGGCTTACGTTCTTGGTCTCCATGGACCGAAACTTCCAGATCCGAAAAGGACGGCCATTTCGGCCAATTCGCACTTCGCGGTAGAAAATCGGTCCCTTGGAATTGAGGGCGATGGCAGCAGCGATCAGAAGTCCTGGACCCAGGCAAGCAATGATCATCACCGTTGAAAAAACGATGTCAATCCCTCGCTTCACTCCCAAGTATTGCCATGACTGCATCCTCGACTCAACTGGAACTAGAGAGAGCCGAGGTGCTACGTCTTCGTAGGTCGCAGCGTTAAGGTCGAATTCCTCTGAAGCGTAACTAAACTGCGGCTGAGGGCTTACAGATCCCATGAGTCCTCTACTGAGTGGTAGTTTTGGCGCCTTGACACGAGTTATGGTCTCGTTGAAAATCTTTACCCGGAACAACACCTGTTTTCTTGTTGAAGCTCCAGTCGTGGCTCATCTTTTCAGAAGGTAACACATCACATACTCATACATTAAGACTTAGGCCGTTAGGGATTCATAAACAAGGATGCCGTCACAGAAAAAATGTTTCGTCACAATTGGACGTTGGCTGCATAGGAAAGGTTTGTCCGCTGCAAAACAACCGGGAAAACGTGTATAAAACTGAACAGTTTAACCTGCAAGTCGGGGGTTTTTAGTGTTTGAATACTCTCTAATGTTTATTAGTATCTAAATACAAAAATATATTTTGCCTCCGAAGATCATGGCTTGTCGCTCTGCTCCCTCGCAGAAAGGGATCGACCGCATTCGACCACTCAACAGGCGACCTGGTGCTACTGTTCGGGCCTACAACCTTGAAAGTCTTTCAGAGCACATTGGATGAAGTTCATACCTTCTTACCTGATAGGTATCTTTATGAAAATTTAATTAATCTTCCGCGCGCGTTGTGCGGTCGAACGTGGGCCCGTGGTTTCAAATGAAAATTGGCTACGCTGCATCAACGATCTTGTTGGTGCAAAGCATCGGGCAGTCATGGAGGCTGAAAAAAAACAGGCTGATCTGGGTTCATCTCCGGTTCTAGGCCCTGATCGCAGCACGCAGCAACAGTTCTCAATTGAGTCGTTAGTCAAATTTCAATCTAACAATCCGTGTAGGTCATATCGCATTTATTATCAATAAGATACAGCTGACGGGCAGATTTTAGCTGGACATTCCCTCTGTACTATATTGACTTTGATGACCGCTGAATTACATGTCGCACTCGTGAGTAGATTTGATGCGACCGATGTTCGTGTTCTCTCTGGTGCCACCCATTTCACGATAAGCGCGCTGAAGCGACGCTCCGTCAGTGTCACTCCGCTGGAACCTGTGGTATCGACTTGGATGAGACTAGCTGTTTAGTCCCGGCATTTGATGGTGCATACTTTTCCCAAGCGTGGAAGGAGGCACTATGGGCCAGGTTCTACACCGGGGCACCACCACGACAGCGGCGATCCGTCGAGCGATGCACATTACTCTTGCTCCCGAACTCTACTCGAATCTAAGTCTGCTTGTCTTTTCGAAAAGAGTCTTCCAAATGGCCGCGATTTTTGAAATCTTTGACGGTAAACCGAACGAATTCCTCAATTCTGTTCTTGAATATCGCACTGTCAAACTGGAGCGAATGCTCGCGAATGGATTCAGGACAGAACTCGTCCTCGTTCGATTCAAAGTCGAGGATTGCTCTTACTAGGCTCGAAGTTGATTGGTCCGCAAAGAATAATCCTGTCGGATTGTCTCTGAAAGCGTTGCCCGGAAAAACGCCGCGCACCGTTTCCAGCACGCCACCTGAGCCATAAGCGATCACGGGTCGGCCAAAGCTCTGCGCCTCAACAGGGACAATTCCAAAGTCTTCTTCACCGGGAAAGAGTAGCGCTCTACAACCTGCAAGATTCTCGCGGAGTTCGCCATCGCTCACCTTCCCAAGGAATTCCACCCTAGGCCCGGCCATCTGCCTAAGAGCCTTGTATTGCGGCCCGTCACCGATCACTCTCAAGCGCCTACCTAGTTCCGTGCATGCGCTTACCGCTAGATCAAAGCGCTTGTAGTCCACGAGGCGCCCTACCGCCAGGTAGTAGTCGCCTGGAACCGCGTTTAGATTGCCCGCGATGCTTTCAACTGGTGGATGAATCACTGTACTCTCACGCCCGTAGTGCTTCTGGATACGTGAAGCAATGAAGTGTGAATTCGCCACAAAGTAATCTACGCGCCCTGCAGAAGCAACATCCCACAACCTCATATAATGAGCAACTATGGAAAAAATAGTGCCAACGAGCGGGTTCATCGCACGCCTGTATTGCGGATACATCTCCCAGATATAACGCATGGGCGAATGACAATAGCAGATGTGGCAAGTCTTTGAGGAGGTGATCACCCCCTTGGCGGGTCCGGATTCAGAGCTGATCACGAGATCGTAGTCACTGAGATCGAACTGCTCGAGGGCAATAGGCTGCAGGAAGAGGAAGTGACGATGAAATCTTCTCGATCCAGGTACTCGTTGCAGAAACGAAGTCTGCAATTTTCGACTCTGGAGGACGGGAGCGAGCGTTTCACGGTTTGAGACCAGCGAGAACAGGTCGGCCTGCGGGAATACCTCTGCAAGCGCTTCGACTACCCGCTCGCCCCCAGCGCGGCCGACGAACCAGTAGTGAACGATCGCGACGCGAAGACTCGACAAATCCGTATTTGCTGAAGTAGAAATCTCCATCAACTGGCAACTGCCCTATCAATTATGACATCCTGAACCAGCAAGCTTCCCAACAGAGTGACAATCGTCGTCATCTCCGCTTCTACGGTAAGAGAATGTTTGCCCGCCAGACTCATCTAAAATCGAGGTGACTGTCTCAACCGCAATCACAGCGCACCAGACCACAACTACTACACTGGGTGTTGGAAGGAATCAGGAGCAACAAATGAAAGTAGTCATTCTGGCGGGGGGACTTGGCAGCCGCTTGAGCGAGGAAACGACGCTCCGTCCCAAGCCCATGGTTGAGATCGGAAGCAAGCCGATTTTATGGCACATTATGAAGATCTATTCCTCTTTTGGAATCAATGACTTCATCATCTGTCTCGGTTACAAGGGCTACATGATCAAGGAGTTTTTTGCCAACTACTTCCTGTATTCTTCCGATGTCACTTTTGATCTTGAAAACGGAACCACCGAGTGTCACAGAAGTGACGTCGAGCCGTGGCGTGTTACTTTGGTCGATACCGGAGCTGACACGATGACCGGTGGCAGGCTGCGCCGTGTTCTTCCATTCGTCAAGGATGAAGAAATGTTCTGCTTCACGTATGGCGATGGGGTGGCAGACGTAAACATCGCCGAATTGATCGATTTTCACAAGCAGCACGGCAAGCTGGTAAGTCTGACAGCGGTGCAGCCTACCGGTAAGTTTGGCGCCCTTGCGATCGACGAGGATACAACAGTCTTATCTTTCGCGGAAAAGCCGAAAGGCGACGGGCGATGGGTGAATGGCGGCTTTCTAGTCCTCTCACCTGGGATCGGAGCGTACCTCAAGGACGACTCCACTATATGGGAGCGCGAACCATTGGAAACCATTGCCAAGGAAGGTAACGTCGCGGCTTACAAGCACCCGGGATTTTGGCAGTCGATGGATACCGTACACGACCGGGCAATTCTCGAGGATCTTTGGGCGAAGGGTTCTGCTCCTTGGAAGGTTTGGGGATGAACTGGAGCGGCAGACGCGTGTTATTGACCGGGCATACCGGATTCAAGGGGAGTTGGTTGTCATTGTGGTTGCAGCAGAAAGGCGCAGAGATTTGCGGTATCGCGCTGGAGCCACCAACCAGGGTGAATCTGTTTGAGGATGCCAGGGTCGGGCAGGGGATGCGCTCGGTGATTGGAGACATACGTGACACCGAACTGGTCAAACAGACCTTCCTCGAACACCGACCGGAGATCGTATTCCATCTCGCGGCACAGCCCCTGGTACGCAGCTCGTATGAGGACCCGATCGGCACCTACTCGACGAATGTAATCGGCACAGCGAGCGTGCTGGAGGCTGCACGAAAAACCGACAGTGTGCGAGCTATTATTGTCGTCACCACGGACAAGTGCTACGAAAATCAAGAATGGGAATGGCCTTATCGGGAATCAGACCGGCTGGGTGGCTACGATCCCTACAGCAACAGCAAAGCGTGCGCCGAGCTAGTGGTATCTGCTTACCGGAATTCCTTCTTCAATCCAGCAGATTACAACCGCCACGGAGTCGCTATCGCGTCTGTCCGCGCCGGAAACGTAATCGGCGGTGGAGACTGGGCAGATGATCGGCTCGTACCGGATATTATCCGCGCGTTCACCGAAAGGCGTCCGGTGCGGATTCGTAACCCGCATGCGATTCGACCGTGGCAGCACGTTTTGGAGCCGCTGCAAGGATACATCCGGGTTGCGGAGTCTCTCTGCGAAGAAGGCCCTGCAAACGGAGAAGCCTGGAACTTTGGGCCCGAACAATCCGATGCGCAGCCGGTGGAGTGGATCGTGCATCAGCTCGCTGAGGTCTGGGGTGAGGGCGCGCAATGGGAGCTTGAAGATGCATCCCAGCCGCATGAGGCGCACATCCTGAAGCTGGATTGGTCAAAGGCACAGCGTCGCCTCAGTTGGCATCCCACTCTGGGGCTCGGAGACGCGCTGGCGATGACTGTGGAATGGTACAGGCTAAAATTGATGGAACATAATATGCATGAGTTCACCGGCAAACAAATCAAGAGCTATGAGGACCATTGCAACCAGACACTCGCATCGAGAATCCAAGAATCATGGCCAAGCGGAGTACAGGCGTAAAACGTGAATCGAAAAGATGAGATCCGGGCCGCGATTCGGCAACTAACAGCTGAATACTACGAAGAGGCCTACGCCGAGAAATTATTCTTGCCTGGAGAATCAGCAGTCCCTGTTTCAGGGCGGGTCTTCGATGATCGCGACATGTTCGCGGTGATCGATTCCGGGCTGGATTTCTGGCTGACTGCGGGTCGATTTGCCGACTTGTTTGAATTCAAGTTTGCGAAATTTGTTGGGGTTCGCGATGCGCGGCTGGTAAATTCTGGCTCCTCGGCAAATCTCGTCGCGGTCTCCGTACTGACCTCCCTCACGCTGGGAGAGCGCCAACTCAAACCTGGGGACGAAGTGATTACCGTTGCAGCAGGATTCCCGACAACTGTAAATCCCATTATCCAAAACAGGCTCGTCCCTGTCTTCATCGATGTGGAATTGGGAACCTACAACGTCGATGTCTCTCAAATGGAGAAAGCCCTTAGTTCGCGCACCAAAGCCGTGATCTTCGCGCATACGCTGGGCAATCCTTTCGATATCGCCGCCGTCTCTGAGTTTGCCCGAAAACACAATCTATGGCTAATTGAAGATTGCTGCGATGCCCTTGGCTCTACCTTCGGTGGCAGGAGAGTGGGTACGTTTGGCGATATGGCTACTTTTAGCTTTTATCCGGCCCACCACATCACCATGGGGGAAGGCGGATGCGTCGGAACCTCCCAGCCTCGACTCACCAAGCTCATCGAGTCGTTTCGAGACTGGGGCCGTGATTGCTGGTGTGCGCCAGGTAAGGACAACACATGCGGCAAAAGATTTGATTGGCAACTGGGAACTCTGCCGCACGGATACGATCACAAATACACCTACTCGCACATCGGTTACAACCTGAAAGTAAGCGACATGCAGGCCGCGGCAGGTGTAGCTCAGTTGGAGAAGCTTGAAGACTTCATCGAGGTCCGCAAACGCAATTTTGCCTACCTGACCGAACACCTGCGACCATTATCGAAAACGTTCCTGCTGCCCCAGGCGACGCCTGGATCGGAGCCGAGCTGGTTCGGTTATCCTATGGCAGTCCGGCCGGAATCTGGCCTGGAACGCGATGAAGTAATCCGGTTTCTAAACTCGCGGAAGATTGGCACAAGGCTCCTCTTCGGTGGAAACCTGCTTCGTCAACCCGCCTATCGAGATATCGAAAAGCGTATCATCGGCGATCTGCCTAACTCTGATTTCATCACTAAAAACGTCTTCTGGATCGGGGTCTACCCAGGATTGACAAAGCCGATGCTGGACTATGTGGTTGAGAGTCTGAGTGAAGTTTCAATCCGATGCACTACCTTGTAGAAGGGAGATTTAGTTTTCCCTTTTCGTCCTGTGCCACAACCGGGATGGTTCACGGTTTTCCGGTGGCGAACATATTCGTCGAGAACAAGTTCACGTTTACACATATTAGCCGGCGAATCGCCAGCAGGAGATCGGATGCGGGTTGCTGATTACATGGCAGAAAAGGTCGTCCAGGCTGGAGCGGACTGCTTCTTCGTGCTCACTGGTGGGATGGCGATGCACCTTAACGATGCGTTTGGCCGTATTTCAGGCCTGCGCTATTACTGCAATCACCACGAGCAGGCGTCGGCAATGGCCGCGGATGCCTATGCGCGTCAAACAGGAAAACTTGGCGTGGCAATGGCCACCAGCGGACCCGGAGCAACAAACCTGTTGACGGGCTTGGTTGGCGCCTACCAGGACTCAGTGCCTGTGCTTTTCCTCACGGGCCAATGCAAGCGCGTCGAGACCATCCGCGGACGGGGTATTCCCGGTCTACGTCAATGTGGATTCCTGGAAGTGGATATCATTCCCATCGTGGAATCAGTCACCAAGTATGCGGCCTACGTGGAAAGTCCGGAGCGCGCGCGCTATCACATCGAAAAAGCCATTCATCTGGCCATGACTGGGCGTCCGGGGCCAGTGTTGCTCGATGTTCCACTGGATGTGCAGGCAGCACATTTTCCTGAGCAATCCGAAGGTTACACTTCCGAAGAAATCCATGCGCCGCTTTGTGATGCAGCCGATGTGCAGGATATCTTTGAAAAGCTGGCCAGTGCCAAGCGTCCATTGATCCTGGCTGGACACGGTATTCGCGTTGCCGATCAAGTCGAGCAATTCCGCGAATTGGTACATCGCCTTCGGGTTCCCGTTGTAGCCTCCCTGATGGCCAAGGATCTGATGCAGTATGACGATCCACTGTTTGTCGGCCACCCAGGCCCAAGAGGTGCTCGCTGTGCCAATTTTGCTATCCAGTCAGCCGATCTGATTCTGATACTCGGCTGCAGTCTGCACATTCAGACGGTTGGCTATGAAGGCGACCTATTCGCTGCAAATGCGCACAAAATTCAGATCGAAATCGATCCCTCTTTGCTCGAGCGGGAACGTGTGGGGGTACAAACCAAGTACAACTGGGATATTAAGGACTACCTTCCCCACTTCACGGAACAAGCCAAGAGCTACCGTGGTGCAACCTGTCGGAAGTGGCTTTCAGCATGCCAGTCTTGGAAGGAGAAATACTCGATCCTAAAAGAACCGCATGATTTTGGGGCATCGACTGATCCGATAAATCTTTACGAATTCGTGGACGTCTTAAGCGATTTACTCAATGGAAATGAAACCATTCTGACCGATGCGGGCCAGCCTCATCCGATTCTGGGACAGGCATTTCGCATCAAAGGGAATCAACGTTATATCAACCCCGGCTCCTTGGCAGAAATGGGATTCGCGCTTCCAGCAAGCTTTGGACCTGCGGCTTCAGATCCTAATCTGAACGTAATTGCAGTGACCGGTGACGGTTCTTTGCAGACTAATATCCAGGAGTTGCAGACGCTGGTGCATTATGGCTTCAACGTGAAGCTCTTTGTGATCAACAACGGTGGATATGGTTCAATCCGAAGAACACAGGAAACCTTTTTCAAAGGGTTTTTTATGGGAAGTACACCGGAAAGCGGAGTAACCATGCCGGAGACTGAGCCAATCTGCAAAGCGTATGGACTGCCCTTTGCGCGATGCGAGAACCGCTCCCAACTGAGGTCCATCCTGAAGCAGGTGTTAGCACAGAAAGGACCCATCCTGTGCGAAGTCATGGCTCAACATAACCAGAAGATTCTTCCCGGCGTACCTTCCTATCTGCTCGAAGACGGAAGCATGCGTTCCAAAGCTCTGCACCAGATGGCCCCAGAAATCGGTGCGACCTATGAAGAGGCCTTTAACGCAGCAGGCTTAAGCTGAGGGGAAATTATGCCGCCTCTGCCGGCCGCCGATATTGATTTGATTCTCACGCGAACAGAGCCGCTTTGGGAGGAGATGCGCGGAAGTCGTCTGTTTGTAACGGGCGGTACGGGTTTTTTCGGATGTTGGCTGGTCGAGAGCTTCCTCGCTGCCAATCGCCGATTCGACCTAAAGGCACGGCTCTCAGTGCTGACTCGATCACCAAAAGCATTTCTTGACAAGTGTCCTCACCTTGCAGACGACCGCGCTCTCATGCTTCTGAGCGGCGATGTTTGCAGCTTTGAATTCCCAAGTGGCGACTTTCCATTCGTGATTCACGCTGCGACAGAAGCGAGCGCAAAGCTCATCGTCGAAGAACCGCTGCGAATGCTTTCGACAACTATCGACGGTACACGGCGATCCCTGGACTTTGCGGCATCGCATGGGACTCAGAAGTATCTTCTGACCAGTTCGGGAGCGGTGTATGGTGAGCAGCCTCCTTCGATCACACACATTGAAGAGGATTTTGCGGGTGCACCTAACCCGCTTGATCCAGCGTCAGTTTATGCGGAGGGGAAGCGTGCCGCGGAACTGATGTGCGCTGTTTATGGAGCAGCGCACAAGATAGAATGCAAGATCGCGCGATGTTTTGCATTTGTTGGACCGCATCTGCCGCTCGATACACACTTTGCGATCGGAAATTTCATGCGCGATGCAATGCGCGGCAACGCCATACTTGTGAATGGAGACGGCACTCCCAAGCGGTCATATATGTATGCGGCCGACCTGGCCATCTGGCTATGGATGCTTCTATTCAGGGCTCCAACCATGGATGCATTTAATGTTGGCTCTGGTCAGTCCATCAGTATCTCCGAACTCGCGCACGCCGTTGTTGCGGCTACCGGCTCGACCGCGAATGTGCGCGTTATGCAATCAGTAGCCAAAGGCGCTCGACTGCGGCAATACGTTCCAAGCGTCACCAAAGCAGAGCAGTTGCTCGGTTTGACTTGTGAGGTATCTCTCGAAGACGCTATTCGGAGAACCGTCGCATGGCATGGCTATCCCCTCAAACTGAAGGACCTATAATAAGCTTTTGGGCTTTGTGTTCGCTGTGAGGTCAGTCTACCGCTGACGAAGTAGACTGAGTTGTGTTTTGCGAGTATCAGCCTCGCGAAATCCGGGGGCAGAGTTATCGTGAAGACTGCGGACGGCGCTAGCTCGAAGAGTCCTCCTCGATCGTTGCAGGCCCGACTCAAGCACTGGCTAGGATTAGACCGCGCCATCGCGTTTACAGTGATGGCGCGCTTCTGGTCGGCAACCGCGGGCGTCGTAACGGTGCTGTTGATAGCACGGTTTCTCTCTCCAAAGGAACAGGGGTACTACTACACCTTTTCCAGTATTGTGGCGCTCCAAATCGTCTTCGAATTGGGATTTTCCTTCGTGGTCCTCCAGTTAGCAGCCCATGAACGGGCCCAATTGACTTTCCTGCCCGACGGCCAGGTCGAAGGCAACCCTATTTCACATGCACGTCTTGCCTCCGTGCTGCAAAAATCGGTTCGGTGGTATTCCGTCGCGGCAGCGCTCATGGCTGCAGCCCTGTTGCCGGCTGGATTGTTGTTTTTCGCGAGCCATCAGCATGAAGGCGCAGAGGTAGCCTGGAAATTTCCGTGGTGTTTGCTGGTTATTGCCGCGTCTTTTACCTTCCAGATCGATCCGGTATTCTCTTTCCTTGAGGGGTGCGGGTCTATCGCACAAGTGGCCCGAATGCGTTTGAGTCAGGCTATCCTCGGCAGCCTCCTTGCATGGACTGCGATGGCAACGCATCATGGGCTGTTTTCTCCCGCGATGATGATTCTGGGACAGGCAACGATCGGATTGACTTTTCTGCTCTCTTCTCCTCGAAGACGTCTCCTGAAGAACCTGCTCGTCTATAAGGTGGGGGAACACTTCGTCGGCTGGCGGCAGGAGATTTGGCCCTTCCAGTGGAGGATCGCTATCAGCTGGCTATGCGGCTACTTCATCTTTCAACTATTCAATCCAGTGCTGTTCGCCTACCAGGGGCCTGTTGCAGCGGGACGCATGGGAATGTCGCTGAGTATTGCGTCGTCTATCGGGGCGGTGGCTATTGCGTGGATGAACACGAAAGCTTCGCCATTCGGGACCTTGATTGCTCGTGGAGAGATCAAGACCCTGGATGCGCTCTTCTTCCGCACACTCTGGCAATCGACGGCACTGCTGGCGGCAGGAGCAACATCTTTCTTTCTGGTGCTGGTGATTGCGGGCAACAGTTTTTCCAAGTTTGCAATGCGCGTTCTACCGCCTTGGGCATTCGCGCTGCTGCTGCTGACCACTATCATGAATCATGTTGTTTTCAGCGAGGCGTTGTACCTTCGTGCACATAAGCGCGAGCCCTTTTTAATTCAAGCGGTGATGGTAGCCATCCTTCTTGGTTCCGCCACTTTGCTGCTGGGGAAATACTGGGGCGCGAACGCTGTCACCGTGGGTTATTTCATAATCGGTGGCGTCTTCGGACTTGCCTCGGGAACCTACATCTTCCTCACCAAGAGACGAGAATGGCACAATCAATCCATAGGCACAAGTGTCTAGCATAAGTGAAGGCAAGAAACTCATGAATGAGGAAATTCAAGGACAAGCCGATTCAAAGCCACTACTGACGATTGCGATCCCAACATACAATCGCGCGATCTATTTGAGAGAGCTTCTGTCCGTTCTCTTCGATCAACTCATCGCTGAACCGCGCGTAGAACTGATCATCTCCGACAACGCATCTCCAGATGAGACACCGTCACTCGTCGAGGAATTCCAAAACCGTGGACTCAAGATTCGCTCCATCCGCAATGAAACGAATATTGGCGCAGATGGAAACTTCCTTCAATGCTTCGAGCGGGCCCGCGGAAAATATTTCTGGCTCTTCGGCGACGACGATATCGTCGTTCAGGGAGGAGTCGACACGGTTCTTTCTCTTCTTGAGAGAAAGGATCACAATCTCGTCTATGTGAACTCGTTTCCACTCGAGGATTCTCATAGGTCCGGCATATCTCAAGTAAAGATTAATGCAATCGAGATGCAAAATGCTAAATCTTTCGCGAGCCGTGTTCATATTTTCTTTACATTTATTAGCGGTAACATCATCAATAAAGAACGAGTTTTGCGCAAGAATCAATTCCCATTCGCTGAGTTGCTAGGGACAAATTTGATACAGCTAGGTTGGACTTATGCAGCCTTGAATGACTTTGAGAGCGGACTATTCATTTCGGACAAGTTAATTGGAGCACGTGTCAATAACACAGGGGGCTACAAACTACTGGAATCTTTTGGGCCGACACTGAAGGCGGTGACCGATCATTGGTTGCGCGACGAGCATCTACGACGGATCATATACAATGGGACACTGCAGCGATTCTGGCCTGGTATGCTCCTTCAATACAAACACTCGGCCAATACCTTTTCAAGCGAGGCAACGCCAAATTTCGTATTGACTCCTCTGTTTCGCAGGAACTTACGCTATTGGACGTTTGTCTACCCAATGATCGTGCTGCCGCACAGCCTTGCCGTTTGCTGGCTACTGTTAGTTCGTATTGTAAATCGAATCGATAGGGCGTGCGGACTCGTTCTTTTGCGTTAATTGCGAACGATAGCATCAACTAAATACATGTAGCGTCTGCCATGAAGATCCTTTGGTGGCATGGACGCGACAAGATGCTCGATTCAAAAAATTCTTGCACTTAGCTCTTCTTCGCTGTTTCGTCTTGGAATAATTCGCGGTTGACGTGGGATTTGGAGGAGACGTATCCTGTAAATTGGAAACGTTACGGTGAGATTTGAACAGATTTAAGCGATTTTTACACGAAAATGGAATCTATACACTGCTGACGCATATGTCTGACCGCTCCAGTGGTCTTGTCCGAAATTGGCTTATATCCCAAAAACTAGGCGTTAAGCAGCTAAAGATCGGACCTCGTGCTTACTTACGGGGCTTATCCTCTATCCAGATAGGAGAAGATCTTTCTGCCGAAGCTGGCCTGTGGCTGGAAGCTATCACCAAGTTCAACGACCAGATATTCTCACCCAAAATTGTCATTGGGAAGCATGTGCGAATGAGTCAGTCTGTGCACATCGCCGCCACACACTTCGTTGAGATCGGCGACAACGTGCTTATAGGAAGCAACGTGATGATTACCGATCACAATCACGGCAAGTACTCCCAAGAGCATACTTCGCCAGACATCGCTCCAACGCTTCGGCCCCTCGATCACGATCGGCGAGTTGTAATCGGACGGAATGTTTGGCTGGGTAACGGGGTAGTAGTCACCCCCGGTTCCTCAATCGGCGAAGGCGTAGTTGTAGGTGCCAACTCTGTCGTTCTCGGAAGTATTCCGCCGTTTACCTTAGCGGCTGGAGTACCGGCAACCGTGCGGAAAATTTTCAATTTTGATACCGAAAAATGGAGCGACATCGAATGAATCGGGCCGCCTGCACGATCGTCTCCCTAAACTATCTTCCATACGCACGAACGCTTTGCCAATCATTTCTAGCGTTTCATCCGGAATATAAATTTTACGTTCTCTTGGTCGATCGAGTACCGGAGGCCTTGGATGTCTCGCAGGAAGAATTTGAACTGACATTGGTTGAGGATTTGGGAATTCCGAACTTTGAGGCAGTCGCCTTTAAGTACGGCATCCTCGAACTGAATACTAACGTGAAGCCAACGTTTCTCAAGATGCTTTTAGGGAGCGGGCTAGATCAAGTTATCTATTTCGATCCTGACATCCTTGTCTGTTCCGGACTGGACCTAATATACGAAGCGCTAGGGGAGAATGGAATCGTTATCACGCCACATTGCACGACCCCTAATGAAGGAGGCCCCTATTCCGAGGTGCTTCTTCTTGGCGCAGGTGTTTACAATCTGGGCTTTATTGGTGTATCTAAAACGGCTGAGACGGATCGCTTTCTCAGTTGGTGGGAGTATCGGTGCCTTACTCTCGGTTACGACGAACGCTGGGCTGGGCTATTCGTCGATCAAAAATGGATTAATCTTGTTCCGTGCTATTTTGAATCTGTCTTGGTGCTTAAGCACCAGGGTTGTAATATGGCCTACTGGAATCTTCACGAGAGAATGCTGGAGAGAACCCAGGACGCCTGGATCGTCAATGAGGATATACCTCTTATCTTTTTCCATTTCAGCGGCATAAGCATCGATGGCGGCCAGAGAATCTCAAAACATACCGATCAATTCGACCTTGTTTCCCGCCCCGATCTCGCCGAGCTATTTACGGATTACCGCGGGTGCCTTGTAGCGAATGGAATTCGGGAGATGAGTCACTTTCGCTACGCGTTTGGCTACTTCAACAACGGAGAGTTGATAAATAAAATTCAAAGGGCAGCGTTCGCTGCCAACTTAGATCGCTTCGGCTCGTCGAATCCGTTTGATGCGGTCACCCCGTTCTATAAATGGGCGAAGAGCAGTCACTTGCAAGGACGTCAGGATTCCAGCGGGAATTATGGACGAAAGGCCTACAGCGCGTCAGACATGAGAGTTAGGCTGATTAACTCAATGATGCGGGTGGCGCTGCGAGTGCTGGGACCAGATCGATATACGATCCTGATGAAGTATCTTGAATACGCCTCAATTCTGCGCAATCAAAAGGACATCCTTGGGTAACCTGGTGGTAATATCTTCATAGAAATATAGGCGACCCCTGCCACCTAACCAGGCGCAGGGCTCTGTTGCGGCATTGTTCGTGTGTGTATTATCAGTGCTAGCAGTACCCAAAGCGACGGGAACCCTACGTCGGGAACTCCGAATGCCATATCCACGAATAACCCGAGTGCGGCCCACCGCAACCATGCATACTTGCCTTTTGCGGCGACAACAATCTGGATGTACATTAGTGCAAATGCAATAAAGCCAGCAATACCAATGTTGCTGAGCAGCGAGGCGATTATGCTAGAAGGTCTATTGCTGCCTAAGCCAACCCCCAATCCCTTCGAAGCGATGAGAACGTTGAGAGCATAAATGTCGGCGGCAGTTCTATTTATAAAAGAAGATGAGCCGCCCTTCTCCGCAACGCTAAGAATTGCTGTCTGCCCTATTGACGAAACTAAGATGAGCACAAGCGAAATGCCAATGACGGAGGACAGGATGGTTAGTCTTCTCAATTGCTTGATGTTGATGTAGCCGCTTCCATAAATGATAGGCTTTCGCACAATCAATCCAATAAATACGATCGGTATTGTAAGAAAGGATGACGTTGATCGAACTAGAAAGAGAGCGAGTATGGAGAGCAGAACACCGACAATGCCAACTCCATTCTCCAAAAAGTCGGCTAGAAAGCCAGCGCCGCACATCGAGAGAAATACGCCTGCGAAGGATGACTCAGAGAATGTGCCAGGCGCGCGAAGAGTTAGACCGCCTTGATGGGTGTCCTGGAACGCGTATCCTGGATTATTGAGAAAAATCTCATCGGGGAATGGAATACCAAGCGTCGCGCATATTACTTGGCAAATAATCACGCCAACGAGAAAATAAAATGCAACTCGAAAGGCTCGGACCGCGAGAGTCGACTTGCGACTGGATCTCGCAGCAGAGATAACAAATAGAATATTGAGGATCAGGAAAACAGCCTGTGTAACATTCGATAGTGAGAATGTCAACGGTGGGCGGTAAAAGAAGCCATCGTCGATTCCTACAGACTTGTCGTAAACGGGAATTCCCGCAAAGACAATTGGCAAGGTGAATGCAGAAAGGAAGCCTATTGCTCCGAATGCAAGAAGTGAATTGCGCCCCTTAAACGCTGCTTCTGACCCTTTCGTGCCCATCAGCAGCGTCTGGGCGACAAAGAGTAATACGATGACGTAGTATGGCTGAAGCCCCAGAGATCCACCAGTAGTCATCGATGCACCTTGGAATATGCTTGAAAAGATTGCCAGAGCAAACAGGCTCTCGTCACTCCTCCAAAAGCAAATTGAGGCAGCAATAAGGAAGAAAATGCCGATGAGCGTGGGCATTAAGATCTCCGTTCATATCCCTTGCCGTTCCATCAACTACGGCTGAGAATTTCAAGTGTTTGTCGGGCACACTTTTGCCAGCTGAACTTTTCCGCGAAGTTTATGAGATTCTGTTTGAGCGCTGGAGGAGACTTTACGGCCCTTTCAATGGCTGCAGCAATATCCTCGGCATGATAGGGATCGCAAAAGAACGCTTGGCCAGCAAATATCTCTTGCAGCGACGTCGTGCAGGACACAACGATGGGGCACCCACTTGAAAGTGCCTCTAGTGGTGGTAAGCCGAAACCCTCATACAGCGACGCAAAGACGAAACAAGCCGCGTTTTGATAAAGTGCTTTCAGTTCTTGGTCGCTCACATATCCCAAAGCTTGAACCGTGCCTGGAAGTGTCGTATTCTTGCGAAACACTTGGCGGTCTTGGCCACCCGCTACTATTAAAGGTAGATCAAGAGCAGTAACATGACTCATGGCCTGAATGACGCGCGCGAGGTTTTTGTTCGGATTATCTGAACTCGCTGCCAACACGTAGTCTCCAGCGATACCAAAGCGCGCGAGGGCCGAGGCATCAGCTTCGAGGTTGGAAAAGTGTTCGCTCCCGAGATAGGTAACTGAGATCTTCTCGGGGTCCGCGCCGCACCATTTCACAATTTCCGACTTAGAAAAGTTAGAAACGGTGATGATTCGCTCTGCTTTTCGTGCCATGTCTCTATAAAGACTTCGGTACCAGAGACGAAATGCGAGTGAATATCCTTCAGGTGCAGCAAAAACGGCAGCATCGTGAATCGTAATCATGTTGCGAGGATGCATTAACGGTGCCCCGCCGCTTAGAGTGACTAAAATCTCTCCTCGGCAGTGCAGGGGAAGGTCTATCTGTTCCCACGCGGTTCCGCTCATATTGCCCACGGCACGAACTTGCAGATTCGTGTATCGAGGCACTGATTTAACGCACTTTGGGACAAGAATCTCGAGGGACAGTCCTCTATTTTCTTTTGCAGTGAGGAGTTCATCGATTTGGGTGAGGAGTTCACGAGCATATCGCTGTGTACCCGTAGTTCGCTGGCAGAGGAACTTCCCGTTAATGTAAATCTTCTTCACAAACAAATCTCACGTGACGGGAAATTGATATGGTGACGAGTTGTCCAGTCATCCTTGAAACGATCTGGGAGTAGCAGCTTAACTCTCACCCTTCCTCAGGGTTGCGCGTAGGGTGTCGAGGCGGCGCCGATCCACTGGTGTGTTGGTCATATCTTCCCATCGCTCGGCAACGATACACCATGCACATGCGATAAACAGGCTCAGAAAGATCGTCACTAAAACAGTAATCGTGCGTTTCGGAAACGATCGCTGGTCCGGAGGCACAGCCGCGTCGACGATTTGAACGATTGCGCCCTGGCGCGCTTCGTCGAGTTTGGCGATTTCAAACTGTTTGGCGATGAGTTCCGAGATGGTTTCGTAGTACCTCACATCGCGCAGACTTCGAATGTACTCCATTCCCGCCTCTGGAACTTTGCCTTTGGGCACGATCAGTCCCGCGGCCGCCCCCTGATCTGCGCCGGCGAGCTGGCCAAGCTGGGACTTGAGTGCAGCTAACTGCTGCTCCGCCAATACCACATCCGGATTGTCCTCCGTAGCGTAGGAACGCATACCCTGAATCTGAACTTCTTTCGCAACAACCTGAGCGCGTAGGGTAGCAGCCGACTCGATGAGGGATCGTGACTGGCTGTCAATCTGAAGGACCCCTGTCGATTGTTCCGTGTGCTTCATCGTTTCTTCTGCGGTTGCAAGGTTTTCCTTTGCCTCCAGCAACTGCTGTTGGAAGAAGATGCGGCGCTGCGATGCTTCGGTGATTGCCAGATTCGCGGAGAGTCTTCTGAATTCATCCACATAGCCATTCGCAATATCAGAGGCCTCGTTGGGGTCTCGGTCCGAGGCGGTAATGCGGATCAGCCCGTCCTTTACTCCGAGGAGCACGGTAGTGTGGCTCTCAAACGCGGTGCGGGCATCGGAGTTCTTTTTGGCGTGGTATCTGGCCATGAGCCCAAACCGCTTGACCATGGCATCCTCGACCGTGCGGCTGCGAAACAGGGCAATGTACATGTCGCTGGGATTCTTGATGCCAAGACTAGCGCCAGCAACGGAAGCGAGCGCGCTTGAACCTCCCCCAATCTGGCCGAGCAGCGCGGAATTCAAGGAAGAGTTCTGTGCGGGAGGCATAACCACAGTATTCGCCGTATATTTGCTTGGGACGACCATCACAATGATCGCCACGAGAACGGCTGCGCCGAGAGTGAACCGCAGGATAAACTTCCGGCGCCGGGAGAGGACAATGAGCAGGTCGAGGAGGTGCAAACTCTCCGAGTGGGAATCAGATGCTTCTGTTTCGTGAATCTTCTCGTCAATCGCTTCAACCTTCATGCTGACTCGCTCTCAATAGGTATCTTATCAACCATCGGGCACCCCTCTATAATTCAAGAGATTTCAGACACTTAGAATCGGATCTCATTGAATTATTTGGATCTCTACCGGACACTTGTTTCCGAATGTATGCCGGTTGTGATCGTGTATCCAGCTGAGGTTTCTATGGCTGTTCAGAGTCCACGAGTGCATGGTCTCCACCGCGGCATCTGTACGCTATTTCGCCTTCGCACACTTCATGCTTGCTAACCCGGCAAAGGGCTTGCATAAAGCCAATAATAGCCTCAAGCCTCGGTAGCCTGTGAGCGTGGAGTCGCTGCGGTCTTCCTCAAATCGAGAAATGAGGAGGAATAGGCGTCCGATTGCATAAGGCGCTGGAATTCGCGGGCGGTGGTGTTCACTTCTTTACAGACTTTGGTCATTCGTGCGCTGACTCGTGTCACTAGCGACCGTTGCACTTCAGGCAACGTCGTGAGCGCATATTTGATGAATGTGTCGGTCAAGGCGAGATGAAACTGCCCGAGAGCTTCCTTGCTATGGAACTTCCTGGCGAGACTGTCTACAAGATTCCCGAAAGCAATAATCTTTGCGTCTGTACAGCGCTCAACTGTCGGGAAACCGATATTAACTTGATTATAATCAGCGGTTTTCGTCAATAGAATTGCAACTATTTTGGAGCCGACGACCGGAGTTGAACCGGTGACCTACTGATTACGAATCAGTTGCTCTACCAACTGAGCTACGTCGGCGAACTCCAGCATTGAGTTTACCGCGCGAGGGCGTAGAGGTAAAGCAAGGGAGCGAGGGCCCGAGAGAGGCTGAGTGCCAAGAGGGCAAAAACGGGAAGAGCCGTCCGAAATTCGGGCGGCTCTTTCCTCAGGGAGAATAGTTCCAACGGAGGCAAGGCCATCAGAACTTTCTGGCTGCATAGTAGGTTGGGGTGACGGCGGTGTCAAGGCAAAATCCGTCGCGAAATAAGTGTCGCGCAATCAGTTAGTTACGCGAGGCCTGTACGGCGGTATGGGGGCAAATTCTTCTATTTTTATTCGCCTTTGACTTTCAGGATTTCGCCGTGTATGAGCCGGTTTTATCGGGGTTTTGTACTAGTTTTCCACAGGAAATCCAACATTCTGCAGGCTTTCCCTCAATCGCTTAGATCGAGCCGGGTGAACTCTTCGTCGTAGACCGAGGAGAGCGGTTTGCCGCGCAGGAACCGGTAGAGGGCGCGGCCACCGCCTAGAAACCCGGCTAGCATCAGGGCGGCGACGAACATGACGACAACCAAAGTGATAATGGCGACGACCAGCTTGGCGGTCTTCTGAACCTCCGTGTCACCGCCGCCTGGGATGGCGGACATATCGGCTTCGTAGTGAACGAGGCCGATGAGTTTGCGGGAGTCGTCCTGGATGGGATCTCCGCTGACGACCGCTACGAGTGGCCCGCTGCGGCGCGCTTCGAGAACGGTAGGGTTGGAGTCCTGCAGCGGTTTGGTGAAGGGATGCTGTGGAGAATTGCCAGCTTTGAGGTAGGCGGAGATCGCCTTCTCCTGCGCCGCGGCCATCTGTGGCGTGGGGTAGTTGATGACGGTGAGGGTAGCCGGACCGGAGCTGAGGTTGTACGTGGCGGTAGCTACCTCGGCGCCACGGTCAAAGCCTACAAGCTCGGGAGGAAGCACGCCACCGGAACCGGTATAGCCTGCGGGACCGAGCGCATAGTGGGTAGTCTGTGCATCCATGCTTTTCTGGGGAAGGTTGTAGAGGATAGGTGGCGCGAGCGACTTATTGCCTGCGGGAATGGGAAGGATTGTGGCCAGTTCACGCATCTCGGAGCCGGACATGGGAGAGATGCGGGAGAACTCTGCATCGACGACGATGTTGCCCTTCCAGAAAAGGACACGGTTGTTGTCGGATGCTGCGCCAGCGCCGATCTCGGCCTTGGGCCAGCCGGAGTGACGGTAGAAGGAGTAAGCCCCGTAAGCCCCGCTGGCGTCCACGAAGCGGAGAGCCTTGAGCTTGAGAGTCTGGCCTTCACGGGTATAGTCGTTGAGCAGAGCGTCGGCGAAGCCGTACTCCTTGAGTGCAGCGGCGTTGGCCGTGTCGGCCTGTGCCGGGTCGGTCACGGGCTTTCCCGGCGAAGCAGCTTCCCAGCCAGCGAACGAAGCAGGCAACAAGGGCTCGTCTGGCTTTGGCGCAGATACCGCCTTTGCGGCCTGTGCCGTTGAATGCGTTGCGGAGGCAGCCTGCGGTGCGGCGCTTGAGGTAATTGCGACAGCGAAGAAGAGGGCGAAAGTGCAGTAGCTACGCATACGGTCAATGTTCAGCGTATACCTTGCACCGGACTGGCGCCACCAGCGCGGGGTTGATGCGGTCATACAGTATTAGACACCGCGATCACAGCTTTTGGGCATCGATGTGATGGCTGCGATAGTCTGCGACAAACTGGCGGTGGACGATTCACTTTAATCGATTGAGCTGGATGAGACGCAGTTTGGGTTCCGCTCAGCGATATGATCTCCGCAGGAGGGTGGTTCGATGGCGGCTGCAAAACTGCTGATGCTTGTGGGTGATTTTGTTGAGGATTATGAGGTGATGGTGCCTTTTCAGGCCCTGCAGATGGTGGGGCATACAGTCGATGCGGTTTGTCCCAACAAGAAGGCGGGACAATTTGTTCGCACGGCGATTCATGACTTCGAAGGCGACCAAACCTACTCCGAAAAGCCAGGGCATAACTTCGTACTGAACTCTACCTTCGCCGACGTGCAGGTTGAGAAGTATGACGGGCTGGTGATTCCGGGCGGCCGCGCTCCGGAGTATTTGCGGCTAAACGAAAAAGTGCTGGAGATGGTGCGGTACTTCGCCAATGCAGACAAGCCGATTGCCGCGATCTGCCATGCGGCGCAGATCCTGGCAGCAGCAGGCGTTGTAGCGGGTAGAGAAGTAAGCTGCTACCCTGCGTGTTCGCCGGAAGTAAAGCTGGCAGGCGGTCGCTATGCAGAGATTGCAGTGACCGAGGCGGTAACTGACGGCAAGCTGGTAACGGCTCCTGCCTGGCCCGCGCATCCCGCCTGGCTGGCGAAATTTCAAGCGGTCCTGGTAAGCCACATGGCGGCGGAGTCGAATTTGGTGCAGGTTTGAGAGGGCGAGCTCGCAGCAGCGTTGCCAAAGTAAAGCAGCCAATCGGGCAAAAGCCGCGTCCTATCCAAGTGACCGCGATCAGCGACAGCAAGATACGGGGGACGGGGCAATGACAGAGGCCGGAGCGGAATCCGGGAACGGTTCTGCCATGCCTGCGAAGCCAGCGCGGCGCAGAAGCCGTTTACGGCGATGGCTTATGTGGATAGGTATTGTCGTCGGCGTTCTGGCCGTGGCGGCGGGAACAACGATTGCTATTCTGCTGCATCGCGCCGAGCCCATGATGCGGGCCAGCCTTGTCGACACGCTGCAAAAACGGTTTCATGCAAAGGTGGAGCTGGACGACCTGCACGTTTCCATTCTGGACGGTTTCTGGGTCGAAGGTCGAGGGCTGCGCATCTGGCTGCCGCCCGATGTTCAAGATGCCGTAACCACAGGAAGCGATGCGGATGTCTCCTGGCGTTCACAGCCCTGGATCATTGTCGGCAAAATGAAGTTTCACGCATCATGGCGCATTCTGCCGGGGAAACCTATTGCGGTTTCGGTGATCCATATCGAAGATGTACGGGTACAGCTGCCTCCCAAAGAAGATCGCCCGCACCTGAGCATGCCGGGAAACAAACCAAGCGCGGCGAAGCCGGAGGATGCTCAAGCAGCGCCGAGTTCGGCGCAGCAACCATCCCAAAATTCCTCGAAACCCAGTTTCTTCAAGATGCCCCCGATTGAGGTGGGGAAGATCGAGTGTCAGGCCGCTGAACTGGTAATTGAACGCAAGCAGGACTCTACTAAGCCTCCCAAGATGCCACTCGACTTTCAGTTGCGCAAGATCACGCTCATTCCAGACGGCCATGGCGGCCCGGTTGCCTTTGTCGTGGACATGGTGAACGCAAAACCTGTCGGCATCATCCACTCATCTGGACACTTCGGACCGTGGGTTTCAGGCGATCCCGGTTCGCTGCCGGTAGAGGGCGACTACACCTTCGACCATGCGGATCTGGGCACCATCAAAGGCATTGCGGGGATTCTATCGTCAATCGGAAAGTACACCGGCACCCTGCGCAGGATCGAGGCCGAAGGTGACACCAAGACGCCGGATTTCCGTCTCGAGCGCGTGGACAAGGGCTCTGGCGTGCCGCTGACAACCCACTTTCACGCCATCGTCGATGGCACCAATGGCAATACCTATCTTCAGCCGGTAGACGCGATGCTGGGGCACACACACATTGTGGCCAAAGGGCAGGTAGTGCGCGCCTCGGATCTGGTAGCAGGCACCCAAGGGCACGACATCACGCTTCAGGTGAATATAGATCGAGGACGCATCGAAGACATTCTGGACATGTCGGCTAACTCAGATAAACCCTTTATGACCGGCAACCTGACTCTGAACACCAGCTTTCACCTGCCGCCGGGAAAAGAAAGCCTGTGGGACAAGCTGCAACTGGATGGGCAATTTCACCTGAGCCAGTCGCGATTTGACAACGACAAGATGCAGGGCAGAATCGAACAACTGAGCCTGCGCGGCCAGGGCAAACCCAAGGAAGTAAAGGCCACCGATCCGGACAGCATTTTGTCGGAGGTGCAGGGGCATTTCAAGATGGGCGGCGGTAACCTGCAACTGCCCGATTTGGACTACCAGGTGCCAGGCGCTGAAATTGTGGCGCATGGAACGTATGGGCTCAAAGAAGGGTCGCTGGCATTTGAAGGCGATGCGCGTTTGGATGCCTCGATCTCCCAGATTGTGGGTGGCTGGAAGGGCTTGTTACTGAAGCCTGCTGATCGCTTCCTGCGCAAAAACGGTGCCGGCACCGATGTGCCGATTCACGTCAACGGCACGCGCAAAGATCCCAAGTTTGGTGTGGATTTTGATCGGCTGGGAAAGACAGATAACTCGGCAAAAGAAGCAAACCCAGAGAAAGACCAACACCCGTAACGAACGAAGAATCTCAAGCATGCAAATTCAAGGGCTTCCTATGATCTCCAGAGAATTTCAAACCATTGAACCTAAGATTCTGTACTTTGGCACGCCGGTAGCTCTAATCAGTTCATTGAACGAGGATGGCACCACCAACCTTGCGCCGATCTCATCGTTCTGGACACTGGGCTGGTCGATGATGCTGGGCCTGTTGGACGAAACCAAAACCGCCGACAATCTGGCGCGCCACGCAGAGTGCGTCGTGAACCTGCCCTCGCCCGAGATGTGGGAAAGGGTAGAAGCACTTGCGCCTCTCACCGGCAAAAATCCCGTACCGGAAATCAAGGCCAAGCAATTTCATTTTGTAGCCGACAAATTCAGT
>Ga0207029_10061_pt1 | contig 28083 bp, 24 predicted proteins | sample Alteio_BWMinCont_39_FD_153282 | JGI IMG/M metagenome (GOLD analysis project Ga0207029, IMG submission 153282) | Enriched cells from forest soil in Barre Woods Harvard Forest LTER site, Petersham, Massachusetts, United States -... | ecosystem: Environmental > Terrestrial > Soil > Temperate forest >...
GAAAATTTTCAAGCTAAACCGATCGCACGTCTGGTGGCGGTACGAACACGGTTCCAGCCGGGCGACATGATGGGACACCGTCACGGGCGCGGCGTACTCGTAAAGCGTGCGATGGGTGATGGCGTAATTCATGTCTCGGTTCCCCGGCCGGTTCGCGAAATGGTCGAATGCGCAAAATAGCTGGCGGCAATGGTATCAGACAACTTGGGCAAATCACGCAGCGTTTCGTGAATCGTCTGGCCGATGATGCTCTGCGGAAAATCACCCTTCAGCGAGGCGAGTTCACGGGTGTCGGCGTTTTGCAGGCGGGCCAGCGCTTTTTGCAGGATCGATTTGCCGGAGCCGACCGCCTCCTCACGTTCCCGGGGCAGACGTTCAAAATGCTTGGCCAGTTGCTCGATCTGGAACAGGACCGACCGGGGGTTTTTGTCGTCCAACAGAACCAGATCGAACACGGCTGGCAGGGTCGGCAGCAAGTTATACCGCGAGCGATAAGTGATGGAACTGTCGGCCACTTCCAGCACGGCCTCCAGTACGCTGGGGTTTTCCGCCTCCGGGGATCGCAATGTGGTGTTCAGCAAGGTTCCCAGATAAATCGCGCGTTCGAGCCGCAGCCCGATGTCCAAAAATCGCCAGGCTTGAGCCCGGGTCATGTTTTCGCGCGCCAGGCCATGGAACGCCGCCAACCCCAGCAGAACCTGACTCAATACACTCACCGCATCACCCGCAAGCATCACGGACTTATCGGCAGGTGGAGTCAATTGATCGCCCAACTGGTTCAGCACCCGCCACATGTCGTTCGAGGTGCGATCCCTCACCAGCATGGCCAGGCGCTGCAGGAAATCGACGATTTGATGCAGGCTGCCGGGACGTTCCGGGTCAAAAATTGCCGCCAGCACTTCCGCCTCAAAGGCCTCGGCGTTTTTCCGCCAGTCAGGATGATCCAGCAGGATTTGGATTTGCCCTTGCAACGCGAGCGTTTGCAGCAACGGTGCGAGCACGGGAAGCGCGCCGCCGGTGCGCTCCGGGTTGAACCGCAGCACGGCGCTGCGCAGCAGCCGGGCTGTGGCATCCGCCCGCTCCGAGTAGCGGCCGAGCCAGAAAAAGTTGTCGGCCAGGCGCGAGGGCAGATTGTTGCCGGTGCGTCGCAGCTCAACACTGTGCGCGGAACTTTGGAGCAGCGTGATCTCCTCCACCGGAGTCTCGGAAATGATCCAGGTATCCTTGCTGGAGCTGCCATGTTGCATGGAGATGAATTGACCGCCCGCCGCCGGGGCCACGCGGGTCAGGCCGCCCGGCATCACACTAAAACTGTCGCCGCTGGCAACCAGATACGTGCGCAGTGTGATGGGTCGGGATACAAACCGCCCGTCCTCCCAGCAAGGGGCATTGGAAAGTTTGATCTGTTCCTGGGCCACAAACAAGTCCGGGTCGAACTCGATGCGGCGTCTTAAATCCGACCGCTGGGCGTCGGTCAGTTTCTTGTCCGGATCCGGCATGGGCATGCGTGTGCGAAACGCGGGTTTCACCGCCAGGTTTTCCAGGTTCTTGAGCACATACTGCTGGGCGCTCTTTTGTCCGCACCACCACGTTGCCACCGAGGGGAGCAATAATTCCTCACCCAGAATATGGCGGCAAAGGCCCGGCAGAAAGGACATGAATGCCGGGCTTTGCAACAACCCGGTTCCCAGGGCGTTGGCCACCACGACATTGCCGGCGCGAACGGCCTCGGCCAGCCCGGGCACCCCCAGAATGGAGTCGTTGCGCAACTCGAGCGGGTCGCAAAAATCGTCATCCACGCGCCGCCAGATGACGTCCACCCGTTCCAACCCGCTCAGAGTTTTGAGGAAAACGGAATTATCGCGCACCATCAAATCCTGGCCTTCCACCAGCATGTAGCCCAGATAACGCGCGAGGTAAGCCTGTTCAAAATAAGTTTCGTTGTGCGGCCCCGGTGTCAGCATGACCACCCGGACCCGATCGGAATGCCGCGGGGACACTTGGGCGAGGGTTTCCTGTGTTTTACGGAAAAATCCGGCCAGGCGGTGCACGTTGTTCTCGCGAAACGCCTCGGGAAAGATCCGGGACGTAACGAGGCGGTTGGCGAGGGCGTAGCCCGCGCCGGTGGGAATCTGCGACCGGTCAGAAACCACCCACCAGCGACCGTCCGGCGCCCGGGCCAGATCCGCCGCGTAAAAATGCAGGAACAAGTTGCGCGGCAGGCGGACCCCGTGGCAGGGGCGAAGGAAATCCGGCTGGGCAAAAACCAGCGCCGGGGAAAGCCAGCGGGAGCGGATCAATTCCTGGTTGCCGTAGCAATCGGCCAGGATTTTATTCAATAGGACGGCGCGCTGAATCAGTCCGGCTTCAAGCGTGCGCCATTCCGCGGGAGCCAGCACGAAGGGAACCGGATCCAGCTGCCAGGGGCGCTCCAACCCCCGTGGATCACCATAAACATGGTAAGTGATCCCCTGCTCTTGAACAAACCGGCCGCAGGTCTCATGACGATATCGCAGCTCCGCCGGGTTGAATTCATCGAAGTTACCAAGCACCTTCGCGTAGGGGGCTCGCAACGACTTGTCGGCAGCAAGCAACTCGTTGTACGCGTCAGGGTTGCTCTTGTATCCCGCCATCGGCGCGACCGCCGGACCGGGACCCGGGTTGCTTTGGGACTGCGACTGAATCATTTGCTACGCGATCAAAACTGGTCGGATAATTTCCGCTTCAGACTTTGCGCAAATCCAAGGTGAAAGGAAAGTCAGGATTTAGTTTCAAGGGCGCAACTGAAACTTTCCCGGGCGTATGATTTAGTCGGAAAAAGCGGGCCAGCCGGCGCGACTCGGCCTCGTAACTGTTCACCGGGAACATGCCGTGGCTCAGTCCGCCCGGATGGGCGACATGATAACTGCAACCGCCCAGGCTGCGCTGGTTCCACGTGTCCACCACATCAAAGACGAGGGGCGCGTGCGGCGCGATGGTGGGCTGCAAACAACCCGGCGGCTGCCACGCACGGAAACGCACGCCAGCGACCCCTTCCCCATTTGTTCCGGTGGGATGCAACGGGACGCGATGACCGTTACAGGTGATGGCGAAACGATCCCCGACCAGTCCCCGGGTCTTGATTTGAAGCCGTTCCAGCGAGCTGTCCACGTAACGCACCGTGCCGCCGCCGCCGGGTTCCTCGCCCAGGACATGCCAGGGCTCAAGCGCCGTGCGCAGCTCGATGGCCAGATCCCGTTGTTCCAGATCCCCAACGCGGGGGAATCGGAATTCAAAATGCGGCGCAAACCAATCGAACTCGAAGGGATATCCGGCATCGCGCAAATCCCGGACGACATCGCGCAAATCGGTTTCGCAAAAATGCGGGAGCATCCAGCGGTCATGAATGTCGGTGCCCCAGCGCACGAGATCGTTGCGGTAGGGTTCATTCCAGAACTTCGCAATCAGACCGCGCAGCAAAAGGTGCTGGGCCAGGCTCATCTGCGCGTGCGGCGGCATTTCAAAGGCGCGCATCTCCACCAGGCCGAGGCGGCCGGTGCTGCTTTCCGGCGCGTACAATTTATCAATCGAAAATTCAGCGCGATGAGTGTTGCCGCTGGAGTCAATGAGCAGGTTGCGGAACAAACGGTCGCACAGCCACGGCGGCGTATAGCCAAAGGTATTGAGATTGCGATCGAGTTCCTTGAACGCAACCTCCAGTTCATACAGGGAATCGTTGCGGGCCTCATCGATGCGCGGCGCTTGCGAGGTGGGGCCGACGAACAGGCCGCTGAACAACCAGCTCAGCGACGGATGGTTCTGCCAGTAGGCCAGCAGCGAACGCAATAAATCCGGCCGCCGCAACACGGGCGAATCCTGGGTGGTTTCGCCGCCAATGATGATGTGGTTGCCTCCGCCCGTGCCGGTATGCCGGCCATCAAGCATGAATTTTTCCGTGCCCAACCGGGCCTGGCGGGCTTCCTCGTACAACACGGTGGTGCGCTTCACCAGTTCATCCCAGCTTTTGCTGGGATGCAGATTGACTTCGATCACACCCGGATCGGGCGTGACGGCGAGCTTGTTCAACCGCGGATCACGCGGCGGCGTTTCGCCCTCGATCACCACGGGCAAGCCAGTCTCGGTGGCCGCGGTTTCAATGCCGGCAATCAGGTCGAGATAATCCTCCGTCCGCTCCACCGGGGGCATGAAGACGTGCAACCGGCCGTCCCGGGGTTCAACGCACATGGCGGTGCGAATAATCCACGGGGCACTCTCGCCCTGCACCGGCCGGCGGTCGGGATCGAATTCGCGCTCGAGGTCGGGCAACTTCGGTTCCGGCTCCAATTTATCACCCAATTTTTGGGCGCGCTGGCCCGGGCCATAGCCCGTGGGTATGGGGCTGGCGCCGGTGCGGAGGAATGGTTGACCGCTCGTTTCCGGATGGGCGCGATAAGGAAATTCCCGGGGCAATTCCGGCAGATCTTTCTGGGACGGATCCTGGGGGCGCTGCCAGGGATAATCCTTTTCCGCCACCCAGGGGACGGAATCGAGCGGTAAACGCAGCCCCATGGCCGAATCGCCCGGAAGGAGCCAGAGCGTGTCGTCATCGCGCAAGAACCAAGACCCGGACATCCACCCTTGCTGGTTGCCGTACCAGGCGCGTTTGATCGGCAAAGCGTATCCCACCACCTCGTCAAGGCCGCGCTGGAAAAGCCGGGCAATCCGGTCGCGTTCAAGCTTGTCCTTCAGGTTGGTTTTTTCCGGCGTGACGTTGGCCGGCAGACGACGTTCTTTCCACGTATAATAGAAAGCGTCCTCGTAGGCAGGCAACATGTATTTGGGATCGGTTCCCATGATGCGGGAGATGTGCGTCAACAATTCCCGGGCGTCTTTCGGCCCATGTCCATAGTTCTTGGATTCGTCGGCAATCAACGAATCATCTTTCCAGATCGGCACGCCGTCCTTGCGCCAGTAACACCCCAGGGCGTAGCGCGGCAGGGGTTCACCCGGATACCATTTTCCCTGACCGTAGTGCAGCAGCGAGCCGGGGGCGAATTTCTCGCGGAGCCGTTTGATCAACTGTCCGGAAAGCACCCTCTTTTTGTGGGACATCGCCGTGAAATTCCATTCGGCGCCATCGGGATCGTCAATGGAAACAAAGGTCGGTTCGCCGCCCATGGTCAGGCGCACATCCCCTTTTTTCAAGTCCGCATCAATGGCGTGGCCGAGCGACTCGATTTTCGACCACTGTTTCCCGGTATAAGGCAGCGTGACGCGGGGCGATTCATAAATCCGGGTCACCCCCATCTCGAAACCGAACTCGCACTCGCACTCGTCCACCGCGCCGGAAATCGGGGCGGCACTGGAGGGATCCGGGGTGCAGGCCAGCGGGACGTGACCCTCACCCGCCAGCAACCCGCTGGTGGGATCGAGCCCGATCCAGCCGCCGCCCGGCAGATAAACCTCCGTCCAGGCATGCAGATCGGTAAAATCTTTTTCCGCGCCGCTGGGCCCGTCGAGGGATTTTTGATCGGCCTTGAGCTGGATCAGATAGCCGCTGACAAAACGGGAGGCCAGGCCGCAATGCCGGAACAATTGGCACAGGAGCCACGCGGAATCGCGGCAGGAACCACTGAGCTTTTCCAGCGACTCCTCGGGCGTTTGCACGCCCGGTTCGAGGCGAATGGTGTATTTGATGTCCGCCCAAAGCCGCTGGTTCACCGCCACGAGAAAATCTATCGTGCGCGGCTTCTCCGCGTCCGGGATTTCGAGTCGCTCCTTCTTTGTGCGCCGCTTGCTTTCCGAGAGGAAATCACGGCGAACCGCCGCCAGATACTTGGTGAACAACGGCGTCAGCCAGCATTTTCGCTGGAATGGCGCCAGCTCGTGGTCCAGCGAAGGATCGTAGGCAAACGGAAATTTTTCGGCCTGGGGTTCGAGGAAAAAATCGAAGGGATTAAAAACAGCCATCTCCGCGACCAGATCCACCTGCACGGAAAATTCCCGCGTGGGCTGGTCAAAAACCAGCCGGGCCGAGTAGTTGGACTGCGGATCCTGCATCCAGTTGATGAAATGCTTTTCGGGCAGGACTTTCAGCGAGTAAGACAGAATGCGCGTGCGGGCGTGCGGGGCCGGCCGGAGCCGGACCACCTGGGGTCCAAGGTTCACCAGGCGGTCGTAGTGGTAACTCGTTTTGTGATGCAGGGCGACGTGAATGGACATGGTTCAAGGATGAATGAAGAGGATTTAGGGATGGTCCGTGCCACCGCATTGTTGTTGTTGCTCCTCCTGTTGCACCATGTGTTCTTCGTCAAGCGTGTCAAATGGCTGGGAGATATAGGCGTGGAACAGGGCGTTGCCGATGTCATTTAATTTCAACTGGGCCTTGTCCAGATAGTCGTGGATGCCCTGCTCAAATATTTCATCAATGGTGCTGAATTGGAGTTCCGCCAGAAAACGCCCCGTCAATTTTTCGGCGTTGTTGCAAAAATGCCCCTCGGCAACACCGGAAATGCGGCGCAGCGCCCGATTGAGTTCACTCACGCAAAACCGGAGCGAACGCGGGAACGTGTCGTCCAGCAGCAGAAACTCCGCGATGGTTCGCGGATGGACGTCGGGACCGCAAATCGTTTTGTAGGCGTCCCACGCGCTGCAGGAGCGCAGGACCGCCGACCATTCGAGGGCTGCGGTGGAATTGATGGCGGCAGGCACGCCGCGTTCCGGCAGGGATTGGTGCCGGACGTCCAGAATGCGGGTGGTTTTGTCGCCACGTTCGAGGAATTGGCCGGCCTGGACAAAACGCCAGCCCTCATCATGCACCATCGTGGCATTCATGATCCCGATGACATGCAGCGAGGCCGCCTTGATTTCCTGGAAAAATTCACTGGGACTGCGAGCCCAGACCTTGCGGGCCTGCGCCGAGTGGATGAACAGATAAATCCGGTTCAGTTCCTCCCACAATTCCATGGTCAACTGGTCACGAACCATCCGGGCGTTTTCACGCGCCGAACTGATGCACTGAAAAATGGAGTTGGGATTCTCGGGCTGGAACACCAGAAATTCCGTGACGGCATTGCCGGTGGCGTGCGGGTGCAGTTTGAAAAATTCCTGCTCATCGCCAGTCGCCATGACGATCGGCGACCAATATTCAATCAGCCGCTTTTCATCAAGGTTCCGCATATCCAGGAGCAACTGAAGATTCACATCCACAATGCGGGCGATGTTTTCGGCGCGTTCGGTGTAACGGGCCATCCAGTAGAGCGAGTGAGCAACGCGGGAGAGCATGGCAATCAGGAATTAGGATCAATGAATGTGGATGGATTACTCATCGGCATACAAAACCCAGGTGTCCTTGCTGCCCCCGCCCTGCGAGGAGTTGACGACCAGCGATCCCTTGCGCAGCGCCACCCGGGTCAGGCCGCCGGGTATGATCGAAACCCTCTCGCCGGACAGGACAAACGGCCGCAGATCCACATGGCGGCCCTCAAATTTTCCATCGCAATGCGTCGGGTGCTGCGAAAGATAAATCATCGGCTGGGCGATATAATTGCGGGGTTCGGCCAGGACGAGCTGGCGGAATTTTTCGATTTCCTTTTTGTCCGCGTGCGGCCCCATGAGCATGCCGTAACCGCCGGATTCATTGGCCGCCTTTACGACCAGTTCCGGTAAATGCTCGAGGATATATTTTTTGTCGGCTTCCTCGCTGGCCAGATAGGTGGGCACGTTCGGCAGGATCGGGTCCTGATCCAGATAATATTTGATCATCCGGGGGACAAAATAATACATGACCTTGTCATCGGCGATGCCGGTGCCGATGGAATTGGCGAGGGACACATTCCCCGAACGATAAGCATTGACCAGACCGGGCACCCCCAACATGGAATCGCGGCGGAAGACCGTCGGATCCAGAAAGTCATCATCAATGCGGCGGTAAATCACGTGAACCGGCTGGAGTCCCTTCGTGGTCCGCATGAAAACGCGGGAGTCGCGGACCAAGAGGTCACGGCCCTCGACAATCTCAATGCCCATCTGCCGCGCGAGATACGTGTGCTCAAAATAGGCGCTATTATAAACTCCCGGCGTGAGCAGGACTACCGTCGGATCAGCCACTCCGGCGGGCGCGATGTAACGCAGGGATTTCAACAGTTCCTGCGGATAATTCTCGACGGAGCGCACCCCGATCCCCTCAAACATCGTCGGAAACGCGCGCTTCATGGCGCGCCGGTTTTCCAGCACATAACTCACGCCCGAGGGGCAGCGACCATTATCCTCCAGCACCAGATAGGTGCCGTCCTTGTCCCGGATGAGATCCGTGCCGCAAATATTGATGTAGATGCCCTTGGGCACCTCAAAATTGACGAATTCACGGCGGAAATGGCGGGCCGACAACACATAAAATTCCGGGATCACGCCATCCTTGAGAATTTTTTGTTCGTGATAAATATCGTGCAAAAACAAATTCAGGGCGGTGATTCGCTGGGTCAGCCCGCGTTCAATCATTTCCCATTCACGGGCGGGGATGATGCGCGGCAGGAGGTCAAAGGGGAAAATCTTTTCCGCGCCCTGGGCTGCTCCGTAGACGTTAAACGTGATGCCCTGGCGCAAAAAGGCGGTGTCAATGGCCTCGCGTTTGCCATCAAACTCGTTCGGAGATAGCCGGTCAAAAGCCTTGTGAAACTTGCGATAGTGCGGGCGAACGCCCGTCTTCTCATCAAGCATCTCGTCGAATCCACCACTCACCTTGTATTCATTTAGCATATCCGCTTAACGTAATACCTGAACTTCCGCTCAGGCCATCTGATTGAGTTCCTTGTAAATCGCCGGAGCAGTCGCCCCGACCCGCTCTAAGGAAACCCTTGAAACATGGCAAAATCAAGCAGTTTTTACACTGGCGATTCAAAATTCGGCGATCCCCGCCGGTCCGGCAACAAAATTCTTGTGAAATTTTTCACAAACACTTGCCCATCAAATAAGGGTGCCTTAAGTTGCCACCAATGAAGCGCAATGGCCGGCCAGTAATGCCTCGAAAGACAATTTATCGCCTTTCTATTTATCTCCGCTGCCTCGTCCGCCTCCGGGAAAACGGCATCGGCACCGTGTCCAGTGAGGCCCTGGCCAAAGCCGCCGGGGTGAAATCCACCCAATTGCGCAAGGATCTCGCCCTGTTTGGCAATTTCGGCACCCGCGGCCTCGGTTATGACGTCGCCGAATTGTCCGCCAGGATCTCCGGCGAGTTGGGCACTTCCCGGCTTCAGCCGGTGGTGCTCGTGGGGGTGGGCCACCTCGGCCTGGCCCTGATCTCTTATCGCGGATTCGAAAAGGAAGGATTTGAAATTGTCGGGGCGTTCGATATCGAGCCTAAGCGGCGCAGAGACAAAAAAATCCCCATGCCGATCCTCGGCATGGAGGAGTTGCCGAAATTTGTCGCCGATAACGCGGTGCGCATGGCCATCCTTTCAGTCCCGGCGGCCGTGGCACAGGAGATCGCCAATAAGCTCATCGCCTCCGGGATCATGGGCATTTTGAATTTTGCGCCCATTGTCCTGGCTGTGCCCGAGGATGTCATGGTCAACAACGTCAATCTTGCGATTGAGTTGGAAAATTTGAGCTACTTTATTCAGAGCTGAGCGGCCGCCTCGGGGGAGGGCGAATGATTCGACGCTTGAAAGTTGGCGGGTGAAACTTGAAACTTCGGCCATGCCGTTACCTGCGGATTACCACATGCACACACCCCTCTGCCGCCACGCCAGCGGTGAACCGGTGGATTATGCGCGTCACGCCTCGGAAATTGGCCTGGCCGAAATCGGTTTTTCGGACCATTCCCCCATGCGCCAGGATGATTTTGATGCCTGGCGCATGCGCCTGGATCAATTGGACGAGTACGTTGAAAAAGTCCGGCTCGCGCAAAAGGAATTCCCCCGGCTCACGATCCGCCTGGCCCTGGAGGTGGATTATCTTCCCGGCCACGAGGAATGGATCCGCGAGCTGGCCGCGCGCCATCCGTGGGACTATTTCATCGGCTCGGTGCATTACGTCTCCGAATCGTGGGACATTGATAATCCCGCCAAGCTTTCCGAATGGAAAAAACGCGATCCCTGGGAGGTCTGGGAGCTCTATTTCGAGCGACTGGCCAGCGCCGCCGGTACGGGACTGTTCGATATCATCGGCCATGCCGATCTCCCAAAGAAATTTGGCATCCGGCCCAACCGGGATTGCCGGCCGCTCTACGATCGGTTCCTGGACGTCGCGGCCGGCGCAGGTTGTGCCATTGAATTGAACACCGCCGGGCTACGCAAGGATTGCCGGGAAATATACCCCTGCCGCGAATTGCTAGAACTGGCCTTTGCCAAACAGGTGCCGATTACCTTTGGTTCGGATGCCCATGCCCCGGGCGAGGTCGGCATGAATTTCGCCGACGCCATTCAACTGGCGCGCGCCGTCGGTTACACCCATTGGCGCCGTTTCGCCCGGCGCCAGGGCATGGCGCAGGCACTTTAATTTTGCCGACCCTGCTTCAAAATGAGGTTACCTGAATTCGCCCGGAACCGGCCTCCACTGGTCATCGGCCTGATTCTCGGCCTCGTGACGTTGGCCCTTTACGCCCAGATGTTGCGGAACGGCTTCATCAATTACGACGACACGGGTTACATCACGGAAAACCCGTCGGTCACCCGGGGCGTTTCCTGGTCGGGCATCGTCTGGGCGTTCTCCACTTTTGAACAGGGCAACTGGCACCCGCTCACGTGGATTTCCCACATGCTCGACTGCCAGTTTTATGGGTTGAATCCCGCCGGGCATCACCTCACCAATGCCTTGCTGCACACGGCCAACACGCTGCTGGTCTTCTTCTTGCTCCGGCGCATGACCGGCAAAATCGGGCCCAGCGCCTTCGTGGCGGCGTTGTTTGGCTGGCATCCCGTGCACGTTGAATCCGTGGCCTGGGCATCGGAACGCAAGGATGTCCTCTGCGCCTTATTCTGGCTGCTCACAATGACGGCCTATGTCAGTTATGTCAAAAAACCGCGTCCGGGCATGTACTTGCTGGCCCTGGTTTTGTTTGCCTGCTCCCTGATGTCCAAACCCATGGCTGTCACCCTGCCCTGCGTGCTCCTGCTGGTGGATTTCTGGCCCCTGAACCGTTGGTCATCCGCCGGCGAAGTCAGGTTGCCCAACGCTGACCCCGCCCAGACACCCGTGCCTTCAGACTGCGTGAACTGGTGGCGACGCGGCATTTTCCTGGTCATTGAAAAATCCCCGTTCTTCCTCCTTTCCCTGACGGATTGCTGGGTCACCTTTGTTGCTCAAAAAAACATCGGGGCCGTGCTCCCCTTCACCGCCCTGCCCTTTTCCTACCGCCTGGCCAACGCGCTCTGGTCCTACCTGCGGTACATCTCCAGTACGCTCTGCCCCACCGGCCTGTCGGTGATCTATCCTTACAAGCCGCACTTGCCCTTGGTCCTGGTCGGCGTTTCCATTGGCTTGCTGGTCATTTGGTCAGTCCTTTTCCTCGTGTGGCGGCGACGATTTCCGTTCTTGCTGACGGGCTGGTTTTGGTTTCTGGGCACACTCATGCCGGCCATCGGCCTGATTCAGGTTGGCTCCCAGTCCATGGCCGATCGCTATATGTATCTTCCCAGTATCGGATTGTTCATCCTGATCGTCTGGGGAGTGAACGAATTGGTGCATGTCTATCCCCAATGGCAAACCGCCTCGCGAGTTGCCGGAGTGGCCGCCCTGGCCGCCTGCCTGGTGGCGACTTCCCTCCAAATTCGCTATTGGCAGAATACCGTCCGACTGTTCACCCATGCCGTTGAGGTGACCGGAGACAACGCGGTGGCCTATTATTGCCTGGGTCTGAGTTGCGAAAAAAACGGGGACCAAACCCTGGCGCTCAATCTCTACCAGCAATCCGTCGATGCCGCACCGGATTATTATCCGGCGCAATTCGGTCTCGGAAGCATGCTGCTGGAGAAGGGCGATTTTCCGGGCGCCGGGCCGCATCTGGACCTCGCGGAAAAATTGGATCAGCACGATCCCAGTCTGGAATTTGACCTGGGCATGATCCTGCTCAAGGCGGAAAAAACCCGGGAAGGCACCTATCATTTGCGTTCAGCCGTTCAATTGGCGGCAGGAAATCCAAAATATCATGCGAGTCTCGGATACGCCCTCCAAAAGCTGACCAATACCAGCGAGGCAATTGAACAATTTTCCAACGCGCTGGGCTTGCAACCGGATTATGCCTACGCCCGCTACGGCCTGGCCTCGGCCTTGACCTCGGCGGGCCGGATGAACGAGGCCATCGCGCAATACGAGACTGAGGTGAAGCTGCATGATAACGATCCGGAAGCGCACTATAATCTGGGGCTCGCCCTGCTGGACAATCGTCAATTTGCCGCAGCCCAATCGGAATTTGAGCGCGAACTGCAGCTCGGCCCGAAGGAGATCCGGGCTCATTACCGTCTGGCCCAGGCTCTGGCCAGCCAGGGCCAATTCGCTGACGCCGTCGCCCAGTACCACAGCGTCCTCCAAAGCCTCCCGAATTTCGCCGATGCCAGGCAAGAATTGGCGACCTTACTCGGGGCCCACCCGGAATTGAAATAGCTTTGCCAAGCTGGACAGCCTGCTTCAGGTTTGAAAAACTCCGCGCGTGAAACAAACGCTAGTCACCCTGGACATGGAAGGCGTGTTGACGCCGGAAATCTGGATTGCCGTCGCCGAGAAGACCAAAATTCCCGAACTGCGCCGCACCACCCGCGACGAACCGGATTACGACAAATTGATGCTTTACCGCATCGATATCCTCGACCGTCACGGCATCACCCTCTCGCAAATCCAGGAAGTGATCGGCACCCTGCGACCCCTGCCCGGAGGGCGGGAATTTCTCGACGAACTCCGGTCTCTGGTCCAGGTCGTCATTCTCTCGGACACCTTCGAACAATTTGCCGCGCCGCTGATGAAACAATTAAATTGGCCGACGCTCTTTTGTCACCGGCTGATCGTGGAAAACAACCGCATCACGGGCTATCAATTGCGGCAACCCAACCAAAAACAAAAATCCGTCGCCGCCTTGAAATCCTTGAATTACCGGGTCATCTCCGCCGGCGATTCCTATAACGACACGGCCATGCTGGGAGAAGCCGACACCGGCTTTTTGATTCACGCCCCGGAAAAAGTGAAGCAGGAATTTCCCCAATTCAAGGCGGTCGAATCGCACGCCGATCTATTGCGGCTCATTAAGGAAACTCTTTAAATGCCCACCAAGCAAGGTGCCATCCGGCTGTTCCGCCTGTTCGGCATCACTGTTTATCTGCATTGGACCTGGTTTCTAGCCTTCCTCATCTTAACAGATTTGCAGCGGGAGCTTGGGCAACAGGAATACTCCTCCTACTTGTGGAATGCGCTGGAAATTTTGTGCCTCTTCCTGATTGTGCTGATTCATGAGTTTGGCCATCAACTGGCGTGTCGCCAGGTTGGCGGGCGTACCAACGACATTGTTCTTTGGCCTCTCGGCGGGGTAGCTTATGTCATGCCGCCCCAGCGGCCGGGTGCACAATTGTGGAGTATTGCCGCCGGCCCGCTCGTAAACGTGATTCTAATTCCGTTGCTCTCCCTGCTCGTTTCCGCCAGCTCTCATCTTGGCTGGTATGATACCCATCCCGATCTTTATGAGCTGTGCCATGAGCTCTGGAAGATCAACCTTGTCTTGCTCGCCTTCAACCTGTTGCCGATTTATCCGCTGGATGGCGGCCAGATATTGCGATCCTTGCTGTGGTTTCCCTTGGGCCGTATCAAAAGTCTGATGACCGCCTCTGTAATCGGTCTTGCCGGAGTCGCGGCAATCATTTTGTCGGCCATACCCGAGTTGCCGGAACTACTTCGTGCAGCGGGGCCACAACGGAATGCGATATTGTTCAATTTGGTTTGGTTGGGTTTGATGGCGACTTTTATATTAAGGAATTGCTGGGGCGGTTTTAAGCAGGCCCGCGTGCTGGCTGCCCGCGCCAAAATGCCCCGGCGTGAAGGTTTTGCCTGTCCCTCCTGTCATGCCGCGCCGCTGCAAGGTGACCTCTGGCGCTGCGGCCAATGTGGCAAGTCGTTCGACATTTTTCTCCAACACGGCCAATGCCCGCAGTGCGGCACCCAGTTTAACGCCACCCAATGCCTGGAATGCGGCCTTACCAGCCCGATCGCGTCCTGGACCCCGAAACTACCGGTGATCGACGTTTAGGCGGCTGGCAAGCCGGCTATGGTGCGACCACAGATGGCTCGGATGGGCACAGATAACGAGGCAAAAACACAAGCGGGCTCTCAAAAAAGAGTCCCGGATGCCTGTCCACCTTAGCTTTGGCGACGGCGGATGTGATTGGTGCCGATCATCGGCCTGTGTTATCTGTAACCATTTGACATTTCCAAGCTGTTATGATTTATTATAACTGTAACAGCTAATCAATATCTGTTACAATAATATATGAAAGCAACAGCTCAGATTTCAAGCAACAACGGCCACACGGTTTTGCCGGCGGCAGTCCGGCGGTTTCTTGGTATCGGCAAGGGTGACAAGGTGGAATTTGAATCGCGGGACAACGGCGAAGTGGTGATCCGCCCATTGCCTACCCTGGATGCCCTGTTTGGCAGCTTGAATGGTAAAGGCGCGCCAACGGCCGATGAGTCCTCCCAGGGATGGAACGCCCGTGCCGAGCGAGTGATGCGAAAAGGTCTGGAATGAAACCAGTCGCAATGTTGGCGGATGCCAACGTCTTTTTGCGGTTTCTTCGCAATGACCACCCACAGCACTCACCGGCGGCCAAAAAGGTGATGGAGGAAGCGGCGGCAGGCACCGTCATACTCCGGGTGCAGGAGATCGTCGTCGCCGACATCTTTTACACGCTCACCGCGCCGATGATGAAGATTCCCCGGGCAATCGCCGCTCGCCAGCTTGCCGCCCTGCTGCAGCAGCCGGGCATTGATGTCGAAAACCGAAGCCGGGTTTTAGATGTTCTTGGCCTTTGTGAAACCAAAAATATTGATTTCGGTGATGCGGCACTGATTGTCGCCACCCGGGACGCTTCACACGAACTTCCCATTCTTTCCTTCGACAAGGATTTCGGCAAAGTGCCGGACATAACCGCGTTTTCGCCGCTGGATTGGCTCCAAAAAGGACGCAAGTTATTCAAATCGTAAACACTGCCCGGGGTCGAACCAAACTCTTCACTGAAGGTCCACGCTTGTGACTTCCAAGTCCCAACAAAACGACTGGAGGCGGAGGTCGGAATCGGACGATGTCTTCACCCGCTGCCAGCCTCAATTCCCTGATTTACAAGGGTATTTTAACACTGATTTTACTGGGTTCAGGCACTTCTCGACACTATCCAGCTTAACCCGGCACATACCCGCCACACACACGCTGCATACTCGGTTATTGAAGGAATCGTTGAAGGTTTGTGTTCCGGTGAAAACACTTGAAAGAAATTCGCAAGTTTGCTTTTATAAGCTCTTGGTATCAATTGGACTAAAAAAGTCAACCGTGCACGGGGTCATGCACGTTCAGTCGCATAATCACTGTAGGCCGCTGCTATACGTCTCGCATGAAGACCATCGATTTTGATGCTTTGCTTGCCCTCACCGATGACTTCGAGCTTTGCGACGGCGTATTTAAAAAATTCGCTGAATTTAACAACCAGATTGACGTTGACTCATACAGCGAGGAGGAGCGCGTCATTACGTTGGCGTGGCACGCATCCGGCCTCATCGGCAATGGTGGCTTTGAGTATTTGTTCGAGGGCTGGTTTACCGGAGACCCCGGTTACATTTACACCGCAGCGGCTTTCAAGACTATCGGTGCGACACAGTCATACGCCGCTTTTCAACGCGCCCTTGGTGTGTTCGGCGGCCGATACCCAGACGACCCCGCAGAGCGCGACGATTTATATCATCGCGTACCGCAGGACGAGCGCACGGCGACCAGTCGCCAATTTTGGGAAGATGAGCAGAACATGAACGCCGCGTTGGTTCGCTACGTTCGCGAGCGCCGCGACCGCTTTCGAGAGCTTTTATTAAATGACACTAACAACGCCTAACCATTCACCGGAGCCATCGCCGGTTGAAGCTGCGAGTCCGCTTTCGTGGTTGACATCACAGGTCCGGCGCGGCTCAGTTCATGAACGCTAGGTCACATTCGCGATGGAACAGCAACACCACATCTCTTTTGCCCGGCTCCACTGGTTGCCGTTCGTGGTGACGGTGTGCGCGCTGAGTTTTGTCCTCACTTGCTTCTTTGCGGTTGCCTTGCTCTTTGGATCAGCTTTGCATGGCGAGCCGGTTGGCGGCACTTCGTGGAGTTGGGTTGTGGCGGCTCCATTGATTGGTATTGCGGTGGCGCTGGCGGTTGTTCTTGTGGTTGCGCTTCCATTTGGTTGCGTTGCCCAGAGGCTACGCCGGCAGCGCAGGTTTCCGCTTTGGTTGCCATTAATGGTGAGCGGCCCATTGTTTTGCGCGCTGCTAATGTTCTTAGGCAGCATCCCGTTTGCATTGCTTGGAGGTTTTTTGATGGGCTGCGGTTCCAGTCTTTACTGGCTTGTCTTATCCTTTCGTTCACGCAGATTGGAGATTGACCATGTGGCTTAAATCGCCGGAGCCAATCCCGATTCAGAATCGGGACGCTGTTGTTTCCCGACAAGTCGCGATTCACGTCACAAGTCGGCGGTGGCTTTTTTCATTAGGCGGCAACGCGTGAAGCGCTTAAAAGTAATCGTCTCATTGTCGTGCGTGATCATCATCACGGTTCTCAGCGCGCATTTCGTCAAAGTCTCGACATACCCCGCTGCTTGGGAAAGCGTTCAGAAGGGAGAGGACAAGTCAGACCTTTCCTCGACAATTGGACTTCCCGTGAGACATAGTGAGACTGGCTACGATGAATGGGAGAAGAATTCGTCCATTGGTATCTGGAGATTGCTGGTCTTTTATCAAGACAACAGCGTCGTGGGCAGTCAGAGCAATCTCGTCGTTGCAGTTATTGAAAGATCGTTCAAGTGGAGGATTCCATGATGATAAAAATGCCGCCTAACTTCAGGCTAGGCTGCACAGCCACTTTCTTAAATTGACTCGGAAAGTCGTTCAAGCTGTCCTTTCATCCACCAGACTATCCAATGGCAACCCATAACATAAAGATTTTGCCGTCGCCTCGCTGGCCTGTGTGGGCGCCTTCGTAGATGGCGTTGACGATAGTTTCTACTTCATGATTGGGGCAAGCGATTTCCACCGTAAAAGAGCCAGCCATTAATTCTCACATTGCGGCTTTCGTAGTATGCGCAATAAAATGAAAAGTCAAGCGTCAGTCCTCACTCACTATTGACATTTGTTATCTAGAGCGGACATTTCTGCGTACGGCCTTCGCCGGCTTGCTAGGCGTAGCTGACCGTCTGGCCGGCGCACTTCATGAGGATTTCACAAGAGTTGCGAGGTTTCGGAATTATCGGGGCCTTGCCTATGGACATGGTATAGAGGTGACGAATGTTGCGGTGGCAGAGATTTACTGGTGCCGATCATCGGTTGCGACGCCGCTTTCCGGCAGCGCATCGGCTAGCCGTGATTAAGTGCGGAATATGAACCTTCCTTCCTTCTGGTTAGTTTGCTAAGAATGAGGCAGTCTCAGGGTGCCGCCGCACCATGCGTCCAAACGTTAAACCAATCCTGACGTTGTTGTTGATCACTCCGTTTTTGACGGAATTGCTCTCCAACAACATGGCGCCGTCAGAGTTTTTCAAACCGTTTAACTTCCTGCTTCTCGCAACCGTGGTCTATGGTTTCCCGGTCCTACTCCTGCGCGAGCTTGCCTGTCGCCACCGGTTGGGAATCCCCGGACTGCTCTGCCTTGGACTGGTTTATGGCATCATCAACGAGGGGATCATCGCGAAAACGTTCTATCTGGCTGAAGGCGTCCCGGTCAATACCTTCGACCATTACGGTTACGTGGCTGGCATCTCGATTCCTTGGTCGATCACTATCACCGTCTGGCATGCCTTGCATGCCGTGTTGTGTCCGATTCTTGTGACCTATTACTTGTTCCCGTCACAACGCCACCAGCTGTGGCTGACGCGAGCCGGCCTCTGGTGGCTGGCCGTTACCACCGTCGCGCTAAACACATTGTTCTTCTTCAGCCGGACCCAAGATCGCCCACCGGGCCAGCTTGGGCATTACCTGTTGATGCTCGTCTTGATAGGCTTTCTGTTCTGGCTCGCCACCAAAGCCTCCAGGAACGGGAAACTCACCGATGCCGCCGTGTTTCGATTCAAACCGCTGGCCTGGGGGGCTGCCAGTTTCCCGATCCTGCTCTTGGTACCGGTTTTGTTGTCAAAGGCAAAAGTTGACCCGTGGCTATTTTGCGCCTATTTCGCGGTCGCAATCACCTTGCTGATGGTCTGGTTCGCTCGCCACCCCGAAATTTCCGTGACGGCCTGCCTCCTGTTCACAATCGGGAATAATCTCGTCTCCATCCTTTGGGTAATCCCCAGCGCACTCGCGCGTGCAGGCGTCCTGCAATTGGCCGCAGATGTTCTATTGCTGGTCGCTTTCGCCTGGCTGCTGGTCAGACTCTGGAAGGACATCCACATTCAGCCAAACAGCACCGGCGGCGATTTTGGAACCGGCGGTCTTAAGCTGTGATTGGCACCGATTTGCTCCCGGCCTTTCAGTGGGGCTGCTGAGTGAATGATTTGACGGAGCCGTATTCCTTGGAGTCCATTGCCTGTCTCAGTTCCTCCAGCAAAACTTTATCGAATCTGAGGGAGCCGTCCCAGTTCAAATGACGGCCCTCAAAGGTGGTCAATCCGGACATTAGTGGAGGAAGCAGTAAAACGTTCAGAGCACTGCTTAATTGCCTGGCTGCATTACCTGAACTTGGTGGAATCCAAGTCAACAGGATTTATGAACCTGAATACGCCGTTAGATTCCACTTCCGGAAGAGGCTTTATTGCCCCATGGCGCGGTAAAACCGGCAGGGATAGTTGGTCACGTCGTTGTCAATGTACGTGAACAATCCGTTGGTGCCGGCGACACTCGTGCCAATGATGACCCAAGCGGACGCATGGCTGAGGTTTGTGGTCGCTTGGATCGAATACGTTGAGCCCGGCGTGCCACTGCAAAGGATTTGTGCGGAAGGGTCGCCCACCATCCTGACGGACAACATCGTGGGCGGCGCCACCGGGCCGGAATTCACCGGCCAGACCAACGGGCCGCCAAAATTACCGGACGCAGCGTACGTGATATCCGCGATCGTCGTGGAGCCTTTGGGACCGTTGTATAAAACCTGCGCGCCGTTTCCGGGATTGCCTGAAGCCACCGTGATGGTCACGGCCACGTGCAGTTGGTGGCCGCTGGACATCGTAAAGTAGGTCGGCAGCGGCACTGAGTTCATACCCCAATCCGCCGTTTGTCCGTGTGGCACGCTTTTGACCACTGAGGCGCCCGTATCCACAATCAGCGTGTCCGTTCCGGTGGCCGCATTGTAGTCATAATACCGCATCTGGCCGGTGACTTGAAAATCATTGACGGCAGTGGGGCTTGCATTTTGCATGCAAATAATCCCCTTGCCCTCATCGCTGGTCGGCAGGTTGACGGTGGCCGTGAGTGGCGTCGAGTAGAAATCGTAGGTGGTCGTGCCAGTGAACGCCAGGCCCATCAGGTTGGTGCCATACGAGGTTTCAATGGCCAGGGTGGTGACGCCATTGTGAATCGCCAAACCTTGGGGCGCGTAATGCAGCGGCAACGGCCCATCAGTCGCCCATGCCTGGCGGGCGCTGTCGACCCCCAAAAGAGTTCCAACCGCCAAGATCAATGATGTTGTTTTCATACGCCTGCCCTACCGTAACACCCGGCCGTGATTCAACAATTCGGGCAAGCCCTGAAACTCTTGTAAGGGAAACACTGTCCTTGAACCTCACCCACGTGAGTTCCGCATTTGGCGAGCCTTGGAGGGTGTTGCCGGAGGACATGCGAAGAGGATATCGGCCTCTACATCTTGGAGTTAGGCAGTGAGCCAATTAAGGGCATGCTTGATTGCCCGCTTCGGCACGGGAGTTGCTCCCAATCTCCTGTTATCAAGAAAAATAGCGTAAAAGCCATGTCTCCCAATCAGGAGCAGCGCGCAGGGAATGGGATTAAAACCACCAAACGCAACGTGTTATTGGTGGACGACCATCCGGTGGTGCGGGAGGGGATGAGCGCCCGCATCAACCGCGAAGCGGACTTCAAAGTATGCGGAACGGCGCAAGACGGCCGAGAGGTGATGGAGGTGATTGCCCGGTTGAATCCGGACATCGTTTTGTTGGACCTCGGTCTGCCGCGCGGCCACGGCTTGGAACTGATGCAGGACGTTCACTCGCAATATCCCCGGCTGCCGGTGATCATTTTCTCCATGCAAGAGGAATCGGTTTATGCCGAGCGCGCCCTGCGGGCGGGCGCGCGGGGCTACATGATGAAACACGAGCCGCCGGAGCGATTGGTGGAGGCAATGCGCACGGTGCTCCATGGGGGCTACGCTTTGAGCCGCGAGGCGTCCGACCGGCTCCTGTCGGGGTTCGGCAGCCCCTCGAAGCGGCAATCGGAGTCGCCGGTCGCCAGCCTGGGCAACCGCGAGTTGGAGGTTTTCCAGTTCATCGGCCAAGGCAAAGGCACGCGGGAAATTGCCGGTCTGCTCAACCTGAGCGTCAAGACCGTTGAGACTTACCGGGAACGTTTGAAGAAGAAACTGAGTGTGTCGTCCGGCCCGGATTTGGCCCGGCAAGCGGTTCTCTGGGTGGAGACGAACAGTTAACCGGCCCCGATTGGCTTCAGCGTTTCCCCGACTTGAGTTTCAGGGCTTGCCCGAATTGTTCACGTCCCGGCATCGGGTAAGGTAGTCTTGGCTCAGAGAGCCTGGATTATGAGCAACCCCAACCAATTCCCCCGCGCCAGGACGGCAACCTCGTTGCCCGGTCCCCAATCCGCAACCTCAAGTGGGAAACCCACCATACTGGTAGTGAATGGGGATCATTATGTCTCCGCCATCATTTGGACGTTGTTGAAGAATTTTGATTTTGACGTTGTCAGTGAGACCTCCGGACCGGCGGGCCTGCAACTGGCTCGTAGCCTTTCCCCGGATGCGGTCGTCCTGGAAGTGAATCTGCCGGACTTGAACGGGCTGGAAATTTGCCGCCGCCTGAGGGCCGACCCGGCGACCCGTGCCTTGCCGGTGGTATTCTGCAGTAGACAGCGCTATCTAGCCGATGAGGCCATCGAGCTGGGTGCCGCCGCGTTCCTGGACGGTATCAGTGGCGTCATCCAACTGCCGGCCTGCTTGGGCAACATTCTGCCCGCGCGGAGAGCCGCGAGCAGCAAAACCTGAGAGCCTGTCTGACAGAAAATTCCGAGGGGTGCTGTTTTCGGGCAAAGAGCTGGATGGCGAGTGGTGCCGATCATCGGCCGCGACGAGGGAGAATACCCTTCATGGGTCTTCGACCGAGGAGCAACGAAGCCAGTCGACTCTTTGCTCGAAAACCCTTCGGGCGGCGGCTCTTTTGGCTGTGGGCTGCGTTGGCTCGGTCGTTACAGCACACTTTGGGGATGCGGTGGGGCCGCTCCGTCTCGGAGCTCGCCGCCTTGCCCACAGCCAAAATCCCTCGCCGCAGCACCCCTCGCAATTTTCAGACAGGCTCTGAAAGTTTTCCGGAGACTTGTCGGTTTGCTGAAGAAATGGCTGGCAAAATGATGTACAATCCCCCAGATACCCGCTTTACCACCTACACTTGGGTTTATCAGTGGTGAAAAGATTTCGCGCAACCATATAGCTGAATCCTCCCAAATCAGGAGAAGTTGAAAGATTGAATTGAACTCAATCTGATCTGCTGCACTTTTCCTGCACAACTGTGCAAATTGTTGTTTATCAATGGAGCGGGTGAAGAGACTGCGATACGCGTCAGCAAACATCTCTGGCTTCGCGCAGCCTCTTGGCAGGAGTCTGATTTGAGCACAACGAAAATCGAACACCATCGAACCCTCGTTTCGGTTCAGTTGATCGAATAAGGCGAGGGTCGGAATCGAACGCGCAAGCTTTACCATTCTAAACCTAACACACTCTGTTTCAATGCATAATGTAGCCTGATTTTACGGTGGTTCAAGCCATTTTTTAGATCGCCCTTTGATCGCCCCTTCATTGCCCCGTTACCGCCCCTTCATTGCTCTTCAGGTGAAGCTTTGGGTGAATATTTTTGCGCCCGATATTTGATGCTTTCCCACTTGCAAGAGCATGGCGATGGTACGACAGTTGCCGGCACACCTAAATGCGCATGAAAACAATCCTGAAGCCTCGCACCCTCGGATTGTTTTGGGGTCTGCTGCTCCTGTGCTCGCCCGTGAGGGCGGACCCAATTAAACCGCATTTTCCGACCGACGTGACCATGAACAAAGATGCTGGTCGCGGAAACTGGTTAATTGTAAAACTCCGCTCGGAGAGTGGCGAAGAGTTGCCGTTTATGGTGGACACGGGATGTCCAAGAACAATTTTGGACAAGTCTTTAGAAACACAATTAGGAAAACGCCTCGGCTCAATGACAATCTGGACGTTGGGGGGCAAACAGGAAACATTCATTTATGCAGTGCCCAAGTTCTATTGGGGAAGTACGCAGGTGATGACCGGTAGCAGCATACTTGTCTGTGATCTGAAAAAGATGATTGCTCATGCAGGTGAACCCATCAAGGGGATTCTGGGCATGGACTGCTTGAAGAACTATTGTATCCAACTGGACTTTGAAGCAGGCAAGATGAGCTTTTTAGATCCAAACTGCGCGAAGACTGCTGAACTCGGAAAAGCTTTTCCATTAGAATTTTCCGAAGACGGCGAAGACGCCGACACGGGCATTCAGCCTTTTATTCAGCGCGCCGGTTTGCTCGGTGGAACTTGCACCAACTCGATAATTGATACCGGCTCCAATATTGACGGCGATGCCGAAAGAAGCGTGATCAAGAGACACGCTTCCGGAAGCTATTCCGGGGGCTTTGTGCAACATGTTAAACATTTTTTGGCTATTGAAGGGGTAGTCAATCGTGCGGTGGAGTTGCCTGCATGCGTTTGGGAAGGAAATACTTACACAAATTTAATTATTGGAAAAGCGCCAAGTGATTCGCCGAGCTGGATTGGTTTAAGATTTTTGGCCCGGCATTTGGTTACGTTCGATTTTCCGAATGGCATGATGTACCTCAAACAGACAAGCATCGGTCCAATTCTTGGTAAATAAACAAATAAAACGGTGGATGGAAGGGGTCAGGCCAAAGTTCGGTTCGTTTTTCTGGCATGACTTTTTTTGCTTTTGGTTTCCGGGGTGACTCCGTCCGGTTTCCCGTTTGCTTGCTTCCAGGTCTGCAAGTTGGCATCGGCACTCTTTGAACTCCCCAAGCCCACCCGCCTCGCTAAAAAAGAAAAAAGGTCAAAAAGGATCCTGGAAAGTTGGTACTCCGGCCGAGGGTCGGAATCGGCCCCAACCTTGCCGGGCTTTTCCCGGCTCAGGCCCTCACTTGCGTCGGATGCCGTTTGCCCGATTGGTCGAGGACCTGACGCATGCGCTGGGAGAGTTCCACAAAATCGATGGGTTTCCGGAAAACAGATCGTAACGGGGCGTGGCGGGAACCGGAAAGATCGGGGGGCTGGTTCAACCCGGTCATCAGAATGACCGGCAGATCCGGACGAATCGCCCCCATCTCCTCCGCCAGGTCGGCCCCTTGCAAACCCGGCATTGTGTGATCGGTGATCACTAGGTCAAATTTTCCCGAATCGGCACGGAACGTTTTCATGGCCTCCATGCTGTCCGCCCGCGTCATGACGCGATAGCCCATTTTGCGCAAGTGCTGCTGCATCATGTCGAGAATGGGGATCTCATCGTCCACCACCAGGATTTGTTCGCGGTGGCCCTTCATCAACTGAGTTTTATCCATCGGCGCAGGCGCCGGGGTTTCCCGTGATTGCGGCAGATACACATGAAAGGTGGTGCCCTTGCCTTCGCGACTGTTCACTCTAATGTATCCTCCGCTCCGGGTCACAATTTTATGAACCAGTGTCAGCCCCAGACCCGTGCCCTGTCCCGGCGCTTTGGTGGAAAAGAACGGATCGAAAATGCGCTCCAAAACTTCGGGACTCATGCCCCGCCCGGAATCACGCACGATCAAATGAACATACGCTCCGGCAGGAATCGCGAAGAGCTGGGCTGAGACGGGATCGAGTTCAAGGCTCTCCAGCTCAATCTCCAGGAGTCCGGCTTTCGGTTTCATCGCGTGTCCGGCATTGGTTCCGAGATTCATGATGATTTGGTGCATCTCCGTGGCATCCGCGACCACCACATCCTCGTTGGTCCGGATCTTCACCTGGATCCCAATCGACGAGGGCAGCGTTGCCTGGAGCAGTTTCGCACCTTCCTCCACCATCGTCCCCAGCTTCAGCGGACGATGTTGGGCGTCGATCGGCCGGCTAAAAGTAAGAATCCGTTTGATCAGGTCGCGCGCGCGATTGGCGGATTTGAGAACCATTTCCAGATTACCGCGGTTCAATCCTTTAATCTCGTGACTCACCAAGGCCAATTCGGTATAGCCAAGAATGGCACAAAGAATATTATTAAAATCATGCGCAATTCCTCCCGCGAGGGTGCCAATTGCGTCCATTTTTTGGGCATGAAGCATTTGCTGCTCAAGTTTGACCCGTTCGGCTTCTGCCTCCTTGCGGCCGGTGATATTGTCGATGAACCCCTCGTAGTGATGGATGTTACCACTGGCGTCGCGGACGACGCGCGCACTTTCGGAAATCCAAATCACCTCGCCGTCCAGTCGACGAACCTGATACTCCATCCCCCTGACGAAACCGGTTTGATCAATTTCTTTGCGGAACCGTTCGCGAAACGAGGAATCCACGTAAATCTGGTGTTCGATATCACGAACCGCATTCATTAAATCCGCCGGTGTTTCATAGCCGTACATTCGGGCCAGCGCGGCATTGACCACTAAGTAGCGGCCATCCGGTGTGCTCTGATAGATCCCCTCGATGGCATTTTCAAACATGCCCCGGTATTTGATCTCGTCTTCGCTTGGTGGTAATAAACTCATGTCACCATTCGTCATGGTTAAAGCCGCTCAAGCAGCTCGGATGCCATGAATGTGCCAACTAATTGCAATTCAAACCTTTCCCGCTCATATCAGGCGCCCTAATTTGATCTGCCCAGGAGTGGTTTAAGAAGTAATGCAGGCGCGCTCAGGGGGGCCGTGCTGCCCTAAAACGCGCTGATCTGCCAGCGCGGCTTCGCATAACCTACCGGAAGCTCAAACTTTCGCCGACAGCCTTTGGCATCACTTTTGACCTCTATGATTCAGGTTGCCAGACGATAGGCGGCGCGCAATGTCGGGATACGCTGCGCATTAAATTCCCGCTCGAAATCGGTAATCACCGCGGCCAGGGAAGCAGGTGTCTCCGCCGGTACAAAATCAGTTGCCGCGGCAAAAACCTCGTTCATCTGCTGGAAATAATCCGCGTCGTCCGTCCGCAGGTAGACGATGCCGCTGGGCTGCAATGCCGATCGGGCGAGGGCGGGAAACGCTTCGTTGATCAGGCGATGATGACGATGCTTTTTTTTGGGCCACGGATCCGGGAAGTAAATGTGCAGCGCGCCCGCGGATTTTGCCGGCAGAAGGTATTTTAGAAAATAGGCCGACTCGATTCGTACTCCGCGGACGTTTTGCAATTCCAGCCGCCGCCCTTTGCGGTCGAGCTTCTGGATCCGTCCCAACAGGCGTTCGACCCCCAGAAAGTTTGTCCGGGGATTCAACCGCGCATATTCGACGAGAAAGGAAGCGTCGCCGCAGCCGAGTTCCACTTCCAGTGGCTGGCTTTGCGGAAAGAGTTCCGCCAGGTCCAGGGGTTCAAGAATCGTTCGCAGTTGAACGACCAGATTCCCCGGTCTGTCGGCAGGCGTTTTCACGGCGGGCGATTTTAAATCCGGCAGGCGATTACTCCTGCGGATAAACCAGGATGCGGTCGTGGACGAGAACGATCAGGTCATTCTTGCCATCGCCCGTCACATCCGCCACCACGCATTCACGGGGCTCCGGCAGGGCATTGTCAGCACCGCGGAAAGTGTGTTGTTCAAACACCTTCCATCGGTCACCCGGCACCAGTTTGCGCTCTTTGCTGAAGAAGACCAGGTCCAGATAGTTTCGCGCCGTTTCCATGAACACGAGTTGTTTGCGACCGCCGCCAGTCAAGTCTCCCGCCACCAGATCATTCAGGTAACCGTCCTTGATGGGCGTGTCATAAAAATCGAGTTTGCTCAGTCCCCAAACATCGCCGCTAAAGGATTTCCAAGCCACCGCGTTGAGGCTGACGAACGCCACCGCCGGTTTGTCCCCAATCGGTACCGTGGCCATCGACGCAAAATCGGCCACCGGCAAATCCAAGTTCTTGACCACCTGCCAGACCCCCTGGCTATCCCGCTCGGCCAGCGTCAGATATTTATGACCGGCATCGAGGAGAAAAATCGAGGGCGTCGGGTTGGTGCCATTCATCACGGCGGTCGCTCCGGTGATTAACGAACTGCTGTCCGCACCGTTGATCTGGTCTTTCACAATAAACGTCCATTGGGGCGGGTTGGTGGATCCGGCCGTTTTTGCCTCTTGTTGCAGGACCACGGCCCGGATGAAATTCTTCTGGGGCAGCAATAATTCCGGTTTGCCCTTGCCGTCCAGATCGGCCGACGCCAGCCATGGTTGGTCCATCGGGCCGCCGGGCGGATCAACATCCTCTTCATCAAAGCTGCCATCGGTCTTTTGCAGAAGCACCTTGATTTTTTCGTAGGGGATGAGCATCAGCAGATCAGCCAAACCATCCTGGTTCACATCCTGGATTGCCATGGTGGTCGGGGTGGATGTGAAAGCGGCGCTCAACTTCTGCGTTTTCATTTTGCCATCGGCCGTGAAAATGACCAATGAACGGGCTCCGTCCTTGTCCACCAACACCGCCAGCACGGGCTTTGCGCCCGGCTTGAGGACGCCCGTGGCCATGATCAACGGCTTGCCATCGAGCGGAAGTTTGGTTGGAAACGGCAGGTGACCTTGCGCGTCGAACGCGGTCTGGCCGACGGCGTTTTCATCCTTGCTGAGCAGAAAAATTTGCGGATGACCGTCGCCGTTCCAGTCGGCAACCGCAATCTGCGAAACCCCGGCCAAGCAGGGAAATTGCCTCGGCGCGGCAAAGGTGCCGTCCGGCCGTTGCGAGTAGACAGAAAGCTGGCCGCTTTCCGGCTCGCCCACGAGTAAATCCGGGCGTCCGTCGCCATCCACATCCTGGAATAAGATACCGCGCTGCGCCGCTGTCGTTTTATTCAGCGGCAGCACCTGAAATTGACCCGCGCGCAGCGCGCCGGACAAAACGTCGGAAGCCTGCCGGGTGAACTGCGATACCTCCGCGCGGCCTGTGGCCTGCACTACGGCCGTCAGGTAATTCGTCGGGCCGCCGGCGAGATTATCAATGTAAAACGAACGGATCGGCTGGTGCTTGAAATAAATTTCCGGCCCGAGCGTTCCGCCATCCATTTGAAAACGGACGCGATACGGCGACGGATTGTCAAAGTCCACAAACAACAAATCATTCAGGCCATCCCCATCCACATCCACGATCTGGACCGCGTGCGGGGTGCCGGAGTAGGGAATTTTCCGGGGCTCGGCCAGGGTGTGGTCGGGCTGTTGTTTAAAAAAATAAGCTTCGCCGCTGTCTCCCAGTAATACCACATCGTTCAAACCGTCCCCCGTCAGGTCCCCGGTCGCCAGCGCGTTTGGATCCATCTGGCCGTCATCAATGTGCCAGATCTTGGGATCGCTCCAACCATTGGTGCCCAGATTGTAAAGCACCACCAGGTCCTTCTCGTCACCGTAATAGACAAGATCCGGCCGGCCGTCCCCGTTTAAATCCTTCACATCCATCGCCGCGATCCGTTCATTGGCCGGAATCGAATCAATCCGGAACCGGGAATCCGGCGGCAATTCGTTCAACTCCAGTTTATGCAAGGGATTGGCGGCTGCCCGGTTCGTTTTGCCGGTCAT
>Ga0207029_10062_pt1 | contig 28082 bp, 17 predicted proteins | sample Alteio_BWMinCont_39_FD_153282 | JGI IMG/M metagenome (GOLD analysis project Ga0207029, IMG submission 153282) | Enriched cells from forest soil in Barre Woods Harvard Forest LTER site, Petersham, Massachusetts, United States -... | ecosystem: Environmental > Terrestrial > Soil > Temperate forest >...
GAGCGTCAACCGTGGCCTGGAAATGTTCGCGACCTCTTGAACGTACTGGAGAGGTCCGTGCTCTATTCGCGCGCAGATGTTATCGAAGCTGAGGACCTGATTATTAGCTGCGATCCACCGGCGATGGATCCTTTCGCAGCGTTGCCGGAGCCGTCCGATGGATTCAAGGTCGAGGAGTATCTGGGACAGGTAAGGAACAAGCTTTTTCTGCGCGCCCTTGAGGCGTGCAAGGGCAACCAGACCGCAGCCGCGGAACTGCTGGGAGTTTCCAAACAGGCGGTCAGCAAGTTTGTGCTGGGGCAAAATGACAACGAGAATTGACGGTGCGACAACCGCCGTTGTCATAACCGGCTTTTCCGTCAGCGTAAGTGGTTGATTCCGCGATAGTTTGATTTGGTCCGCCGCGTGCCTTTCCTCCTAGAAGAGGTCTGGATACTATGTGGACTCTGCAAGAGGAATTCTCACGCATTGAAATCGGTCGATCTTCCGAGTACCGCAATCTCATCTTGTTCCCATTAATGCGTCGAAGCGTGCCCGTCCCTCAGACGGACTACCTGCTCCTGGAGGATGGCATTGCGCAAGGGAAGGTCCGCGTGACCGAGCTTCACGCGGGCGGATCTGTGCCAGAGCTACGTCTTGAAAATAATGCGGAGCTCCCGGTTCTGTTGGTTGACGGCGAGGAGCTTGTCGGAGCAAAACAGAATCGCGTGCTAAACCTAACGATTCTCGCGCCGGCGAAGCATACCACCGTGATCCCCGTCTCTTGCGTGGAGGCAGGGCGGTGGAAGATGGAATCCATGGATCTAAGCGTGGCCGATCACGTCATGTATTCGTTGGGGCGCGGAGAACGAATGACGCAGGTCACGGCATCCATGCGCTCCAATGGCACTCGCAAATCTGACCAGGGAGCGGTCTGGAGAAACATTGCTGCCAAAGCGACGCGCCTCAAGACGTCGTCGCCAACCGGCGCCATGTCCGCGATCTATGAGCGCCACGCCAGTGCGGTGGAGGAATTCACTCGCGCTTTCGCCTGGGAGGAGGGTCAGTGTGGACTGGCGTTCGCGATCGCTGGCCGAATTGTTGGGTTGGAGATCTTCGATCACCCTGAAGTAATGCGCAGGTTTTTCCGAAAACTAGTTCGGAGTTATGCTCTGGATGCCCTTGATGCGGCCCCAGGGGAGAACGAACCTGCAAGCGTCGAAGCGGTGTGTGCGCTTGTGACCCAAATCGCGACAGCCCGGACTTTCGCGGAGCAGGCCCTGGGAATCGGTAAAGATGTTCGGTTCACTGGGCCGAAAATTGGCGGTGCCGCTCTCTGGGCGCACGAGCGCTACGTCCACATTTGCGCCTTTGTGGAGAATGGCAAGAGTCCCGACGCTCCTAGTTTTTGGACGCGGATCACTCGCCCGAGCCAGCGACGCACGTTTTGAATGCTGGACAAGAGAGTGGACTGGACCGGACGAAAGCAAGTAGGGCGGAAGCCGATGTTTCGGAAATCGGCACGCTGCACTGGAAAGGATTCGATCTAAATGTCGACCGCGGACCGCAAATCAATAAAGGCGCATGTTGCGCCGGTGCTTGGCCCAGCCATAGAGCGTCTGGACTCGTGGAAGGAGATCGCGGTTTATCTGGGCCGAGAGGTACGCACTGCCCAGCGCTGGGAGAGGCGTGAAGGCTTGCCCGTCCACAGACACTCTCACGCTAAGGGTAGCTCGGTGTGGGCATTCAAGCACGAGATTGATGCCTGGCTACATAGCCGTGATCGGGCCGCGAGCGAAGCGGCTCCGAAAGAGGAATGCTCGGAGTCTGCGGCAGAATCGCTGAATTCAAGAAGAGGACACCTGACAGCAGGATTCCCATCTGGGGGCCGGCCTTTCGCAGGAGCGACTCGGCGGGCTGCACTATCGTTACGATCGAGCCACCTAGTTCCCTAGTTCCCAGTTCGGATCGACTCTCCGCCCATCCTTAATATATATGCGCTGCACGCACAAGCAGCAGTATCCAAACTACAACCGACACGGCGCACCATAATTCAAGGCGTGGAACGCCCGACTGTAGGCGGAGCCTTCGGCAATCCGGGCGTCCACGAAACTTCGTGCCTGCTCGGGTGCCGTGATCCTAGGTCTCGGTCCGCCGCCCATTTGCGGGGGAATGCCCGCCGGGGGACGGTTGCCCCGTTCCCGCGGTCCGCATATCCGCAATATCCGTGCGATCTTCCACCTCAAGCTGCTTGATCAATTTTAGCCGGTCCCCGCCGTTGAACATGTCGAGCTGGGTTGTAACACCGAGTACGAGCGCTGGACGAGAGGCCTTTTCTCTTTCATCACCGATAGTCAACATCCTGTCAGCATTTCACACAATTGGCATTCACTGCGCGAAAAGCGTAAAGATCAGAGTGATTATTATTTTAAACTCTTTGATAAAGTTTAAAAAGAATGACCACTTTCATTTTAAACAATGAAAAAAGGTAGGCTGTTATTTGAAGGCCACCCTGACTGAGAGAGACTACGCCATTCCTAGCAGTTGGGACCGAGTCTTCAGCCGTATTGCTCGGTTGCAAACAAAGTTCTTTGAAGCCTTGTATGAGAAAACAGAGAAATGACTTGGGGCGCCAAAACGAAGGGAAAATAGGAAAATAGCTGGTATAGGTTTGTTCACAACTGTTCTGGTTTCTGTCCTCTTCTATCGAGACTAGCGCCTGACCGCTGGCTCTGTTTTTCTTGCGCGCAGTTTCTCGCGGCCACGCTCCGCGAGCAGCGCACGCGCTATAGACGCGGGCTCACGCGGAATTGCCGCTGGCTTTCGCACGGTTTTTGTTTTTGTTTTTTGCGCCCGATTGGTTATCGGCGAAAGGACACAGCGCAACGCGTGTAGATGCCTGCTAAAACGCCGTAAAACGGACAACTGGCGTACGCTACGCCATGCACTCGCCGAAATCTTAGTGGGACGCCTTCAGCTGCGTCTCAAGAAAGGCCAATACGTCGTTTCCCCAGACATCGGTTGCCGAGGAACAAAATCCCCAGTGTCCTTCCTGATGCGTGCTGCCGAAAGCTGGATAGATCTTTGATTGAAAGTCCTTCTTCTTTTTGTTTGCTTCCTTGCTCAAGGCCCGGCTTGGAGCCAGGCTGTAATCGTTCTCTGCCTGGATCAGAAAGACAGGTGCCTTGGCAAGATCCACTGCCCGAACTAGGCGATCTTGAAGCGGCACATTCTGCTCCCATGACATTGCACCCGGAGCGAACGGCACGAGCGCCTTTACGCCCAAGTCACGCTCGCCAGCAAGCAGAGTTTGGATGCCACCGAAAGAGCACCCTGACATGACGATGCGGGCAGGGTCAACGAAGGGCTGAGACCTCAGATAATTCAGAGCGGCAATCACATCGTCGACTTCGGCTTGCTGAAGCTCGACCATGCGCCGAGCACGTTCACCCGGAGGTGCCTGGGCGACCAGGTCCTGAATGTAATCACCTTGCGAACGGCCTTGCCCTCGGCGATGCGGAACAAAGAAGACGTAGGAATGCGCGGTGTAGAACTTGGCTAGGGCTGGTTGCGAGCCCGGCAATTTCTCGCTGCCATGATTCCACACGATTGCCGGAAAAGGGCCAGTACCCTCGGGCTTCCAAATAAACCCGTGCAGCTCACGTCCGCCGATTGGAAACACAACTTCCTCAGGCTTGGATTGCGCCACGGATATGCCCTGAGCTAATGCGAAGAGCAACAATCCGCAGAGGAATCTCTCCGTTCTGAGCGAGAGAAATGAAAAGAGGATGATTCTTGCGACGGTGATCAGTGAGGAAGTTCGACTGTATTCTCGTTGTGTTCCCGTATCTCCGGCAGAGGTGTTCGTGGAATTTCGCTTCATCTTGGGTGCCCTCATAGAACGAGAAGCATAACTTAGGCAACTCCACAAAGACATACGAGACGGGCGAGCTAAGCTGGCTAAGTCCTGACTAATGCGGTGATTGGCAAAGTGAAATGCTACTTCACATCACCGGTAATGCGTCTTGTTGGGAGTTGGAGGGAGTTCACATGCACATGCAGCAATGGCACCAGTCAGCGGAGGCGCGAAATTGACTTCGGCGCGCATTGCAATCGATGTATATTGCACGGGACCGGAGCGTGAGCCTGAGCAGAAAGCTCCCGGCCGAGTGCAATGGCAAAGGAGTCGAGTATGCCCATTTACATGCAGTATGGTTCGATTTCAGGTGAAGTGGTAAGTACCGGTCAGTTGCAGTGGGTCGAAGTTAATTCCTTTCAATGGGGCGTGGGGAGAGGGTTATCATCGCCGACCGGCGGCAGTGCAGGCAGGGAGTCATCGACACCGTCGGTAAGCGAGATTGTGGTGAAGAAGCCAACGCTCTATAGCCTCACCAACGTAAACATTATAAACGCCCTTGGTCCGCCCCAGCCGAGCGCGGGCCGCCAGCCCGCTCCGAATCGACACCGCGCAGCGGCACCAGTGCCGCCGTGGCTGAAGAACCTCCTCGCCGCGCTGCGACCCTACATGAAACACACGGGAACGATCCATCTCGGCGGGTTCCAATTCGATGCGAGAGAGTTGTCGATGCTCGCGGGAGTGCCAGTTCGCGAGCTCCCGTGAAAGGGGCGCCCTATCGGTGGGGTAGTCGCACGCGTCGGTTAGCTGGACAATACGCCGGTCATTTATGATCGACGCCTTCCCGAAGGCCAAGGTCCTGCTCGGTGACAAAGGCTACGACGCCGACTGGTTCCGAGCCGCCCTGGGCCAGCGCGAGATAATCCCCTGCATCCCGTCAAAAGGCGAACCTTACTCGATCCAGGGACCTGTCCTCCTCTAAACTTCTTTACGGCCGAATGTCGTCCATGTAACTTGTTACGCGACACTCCTCGTATGTCCCTCATTTGACAGGTGCGCCTGGTTTTGGAGAGGCTCGCGCTTGCCACCCAACCTCGACCATGGCGATCTGAGATTGACACGAGAAGGCGGCTGGCCCATCCTTTGACGAAAAGACGAAGCTGAAATCGGAAATTCCGGGTAAGGAAGGGCCCTGTGTGTAGCGGGCTTTTTCCTTTCCTTATACAGGGCGGCGACCCGGGAAGGTTAATCAAGAGTAGGTGATGCCTCCCCACCGCCATAGGCAATAGTCCGCAAGTCGGAGGGTGCTCTATGAATGTCACAGAGCGATGTTTTTCTCGGCGAGATCTGCTGAGGATTTTGGGAGTGGCGAGTGGTGGAATCGCCGTCAGTCGATGGCTAGCACCGGACGCGACGATGGCTCAGGAGCCGGCTCAGGGAAAAGCGATTGAGACTTTCACCGGGCCCGGGGCAAATTCGCACTGGAATTCCGTCGGTCCCTATGTGACCGAGCCCCAAAAAGTTCCTTTGATTCTGCTGACGGACCGGCCCGTTCAGCTCGAAACGCCACGCCATTATTTCCGCACGGCCTTCACGCCCACCGAAGCTTTTTATGTGCGCTGGCATCTCGAAGGTATCCCGAATGCTGTTGATCTAAAAAACTGGAAGCTGCAGATCGAGGGGAACGTCAACAAACCGATTGCGCTGAGCCTTCCCGAGCTGATGCAGAAGTTCAAACCAGTTTCAGTCGCCGCGGTAAATCAGTGCTCAGGCAACAGCCGCAGTCGGCTGCAACCACGTGTGCCCGGCGGTCAATGGGGCAATGGCGCGATGGGGAACGCGATGTGGACCGGAGTGCGGCTGCGCGAGCTTCTCGATATGGCCGGTCTAAAGAGCGGCTCTTTGCTGGTGCAGTTTCAGGGTCTTGAAACGGGACAGGGGCCAAAGGGTCTCGGCTCGAATCTTTTTCTCAAGTCGCTCGACCTTGGGAATGCTGTCTTGGATGAATGCGTTGTCGCGTATCTGATGAACGGCGAGCCGCTTCCGATGCTTAATGGATTTCCAGTGCGGCTGGTTGTTCCCGGCTATTTTGCAACCTACTGGACCAAATGCCTAACGTGGATTCGCGTCCTCAACGCGCCGGACGAAAATTTCTGGATGAAGACCGGATACCGCGTACCGGATACGCCGCGTGGGAACACCACTCCTGAGGATGTGAAGGCAGGCAAGGTAAAAACAGTTCCGATCGAGAGGTTCCCTGTGCGATCTTTCCTTATCTCGCCCGACGGATCTTCGAAGATTCCTGCGGGAATGAACATCACGCTGCAGGGTATTGCCTTCAGCGGATTTGGCCACGTGAACCGCGTGGAAGTTTCGGATGACGGCGGACAGAGCTGGGTGGCGGCGAGAGTCGGAGAGGACCATGGCGCGTACTCTTTTCGCACTTGGGAAATGTCCTGGACCGCAAAGTCTCCACGGATCTATACGCTGGCAGTGCGCGCTACGGATGAAAAAGGCAACACGCAGCCCGACGAACCGGTCTGGAATCCAGGAGGGTACCTCTGGAACCGGATCGAGCGTCAGGAAATCGTTGTGGGAAATGCGAGCTAGGGAGAACTGCCATGAAAAACAGAATCCGAGCGATTTTTCTTGTGCTGTGCGGCTTGACGACGGTGGCGAGCGTCGTTTACGCCGACTTGAAAAAAGGCTACTACTCTCCAGCGGAACTCGGAAGCGTGCGGCAGGTGGCGCGGATCGAGCTTTCGCCGGATTCGAATTACCAGGTGTCAGCGTACCCCGTGCCTGCTGGAGAACTCACCCAGGGGGATGGCCTTCAAGACGTCCAAATTTACTGCAACACCTGCCACAGCCCGCGCTACATCACCATGCAGCCGCCACTCCCTGCCGCGACATGGGAAGCCGAGGTGAACAAGATGAACAAAACCTTCGGTGCAGGGATTCCTGAGGACAACACGCAGAAAATCATTCTGTACCTGCAAGCCCACTATACGGCCGAGAACCGCAAACAGTAGCGTGGAAATGGGGAGCAGCATGCTGCTCCCCTACTAGAGCAAAACATCAGTTCGGAACAGAGCGACTCGGCAGAGTATCGGCAGTCAACGTCAGGGTTTCTAAAGAATCGCAGTGAGAGGATAGCCGTTGAGAAATCCCTTTTCCGTCAGTTATAGGCCCTGACAGTGGCGGGCTAACTCCCGATAAGTACAAGAATTACCGGCCAAGTCTGTTTGCACCTTGATTCGCGCGTAAACGCTTTAGGATCAAACAGTTTGGCCGGCAATTTTCGGCTTCACTGGTCCAATCCGTGCACCCGCATCTGACCCGTGGCCGGGAAACGAGTTAAGCCTGACGCGGACATCATGACTCTTGAATGTCATTGATTTCAAAGACGTTCGCGCCGTAGATCTTCAGTAGGCACGGTCTATTCGGAAGCCTTTTTTCTTGGATTGAAGTCAAAATGCGAATCCTCGATATGACGCGATATCTTCCTCCCCGTTGGTTAGACCTGTTCGCCCACTCTGTGCGAAGATGCCAGTTGGGTTACGACCCAATCGGGGCATGATGCCATCCTCGCCTTCCAGCCAACCTGTGAACCTCTTCCGCGCAATCGCAGCACAAGCCCTTTGTGTGATTTTGCTCCTGAGCCCCGGGGTGGCCCAGCAAAACCCCACGGAAAAACAGGCCGACCAGGGACGGCAGAGTGGTATGAGTACGGGCGCTGCGCATGCCCCTGTAAAAGACGCGCTTTCGCGGCCAATTACCGCCGGGGGCTTCGTCGAAGGCGCTCCCGTAGTCTTCGCGGACATCACCCGTGCCGCGGGGCTCGACAAGTTTCATCACCGCTCCGGAGAACCGGAGAAGAGGACCATATTGGAGACACCCGGTTCAGGTGTTGCTCTGCTGGATTACGACAACGACGGCTGGCTGGACATTTATTTGCTGAATGGCTCAACCTTTCCAGCACTGAAAGGCAAGGAGGCGGCCCCGCGTGCGATGCTCTTGCACAACAATCACGACGGCACGTTTTCAGACGTAACCGACAAGGCCGGGGTGGCCAACGAGCGCTGGGGGTTTGGAGTGGCCGTCGGTGATTATGACAACGATGGCTGGCCGGACATCTACGTCTCAAATTTTGGCAAGAATCGCCTGTACCACAACAATCATGACGGCACATTCACGGACGTCGCGGCGAAAGCCGGTGTAACGCTGGGCGGCTGGTCAGCGGGGGCAACCTGGGGTGACTACGACCGCGATGGATTGCTTGACCTATTCGTTCCGGGCTACGCAAAATTTGATCCGGAGCATCCTCCGATTTCCGGGCAAGGCGGCTTGCCGCCCGGATACTGCCAGTTCCGTGGAATCGAAGTCATGTGCGGACCGCGCGGCTTACCAGGCGAGGGCGATCACCTGTTCCACAACAACGGCGACGGAACCTTCTCTGATGTCAGTATCAAAGCGGGAGTCGCCGACACAAAGGGCTACTATGGATTCTCTTCGGTGTTCGTTGACGTGGATGACGACGGGTGGCTTGATCTTGCAGTGGCCAACGATTCCGTGCCGAGGTACCTCTATCTGAACAAACATGACGGTACCTTTCAAGATGTGAGCTACATATCCGGCTTTGCCCTAAACGATGAGGGACGCGAGCAGGCTTCCATGGGCATAGCGGTAGGTGATTACAACCGCGATGGGAAGATTGACTTCTACATCACAAATTTTTCAGATGATTACAACACGCTCTATCGCAATGATGGCGATGCTAGTTTTTCGGATGTTTCTTTTCGAGCAGGCATCGCGAATCTGACCGTTCCATTCCTGGGGTGGGGCACCGGCTTTCTGGACTACGACAACGACGGCCTGCTTGATCTCTTCGTGGCCAATGGCCACGTGTATCCCGGAGTAGACAAGCAGGATTGGGGCACGACCTGGGCGCAAAGACCACTGCTATTGCGAAACCTGAATGGGATGAAATTCCAGGAAGTTCCGCCGGCCACAGGCAGTGGCCTCGCAGTGGTGATTACCGGACGGGGAGCCGCGTTCGGAGATTTATTCAACGACGGTCACATAGACGTCGTGATCAATAGTGTGGATTCAACGCCAACTCTGCTCAGAAACGTCGTGAACAATTCAAACCACTGGGTAACTCTGAAATTGGTTGGTGGTCCGAAAAGTCCACGCGACGCGATTGGAGCGAAGGCCTTTGTCGCGGCTGGTGGATTTCGTCAACGCGGGGATGTGTTTAGCGGTGGAAGCTACGCCTCGAGCTCCGATCAACGATTGCATTTTGGTTTGGGAACTGCCACCAAGGTAGACAAGGTCGAAATCCATTGGCCCAGCGGAGTACAGGAACAAATCAACTTGCCCGGAGTGGACCGCATCTACATGGTTGTCGAAGGAAAAGGGATCGTCGAACGGTGAAGCGCTCTCTCTCGAGAATCTGGCCCAACCTGGGAATTCTGCATTCCGCCTTTTAACAGCTCTTCTTGCGATTGTCTTTGTCGCTTCTGAGAAGTTGACGGGGGCCGAGGAACAATCACAGACGACCATCTCGAGTGGGATTTTGACGACCTCTAGTGCGGCGAACACAAAGAAAGCGGCCGGTTTCCCTATCCAGCCATGTTCCCCCCTCAACTACCGCGCTCTCGACGCGGGCATTTACGCGGACTCGTTTCTTATTAGTGCGTCTTCGTTGGCAAAGACCAGCGAAACGTGGCAACGGCGGCGGGATCAAGATGGTAGCTCGCATACCTATTCTTCCAGTTCAAATTGAAGTTGACGGTTGAGTTAGTTCCGTTCAACACAATCAAAACGATCGAGCCATCTGGATTACGAAACGCCACCGATTCCAGCCGCTCCTGCTCAAAGGTGCTCGATTCGATTCGAAAAGCTCCCGACGTGACAAACTTGCTGGCTTGTCCGAGCGCGAGAAGATCCACGGTAGGGATGATTCGCGAAGGCGTGACGGCATCATCAATGGTAACGACGGCGCGGCAGGTCTTGCAGCCGCCCAGAAAAGGCTCGTGATTCTGGTTTAGCGCGAGATTCCATAAGACTACCCCCTTTGCCCAATTCCGCATGGTGGAGATGACCAACCGGACCTGCTCCTCGAGCAATCTTCCTTTCTGCCACTCGCCGCCAGAACATTCCGTTAGCCAAATCTCCTTGTCGGGAAATCGATTGTGGAGTTCGGTCTGCGCTGTGGGGTTGCCTCCGTAGCAATGAATGGCAATGCCTGGAACGAAACTCGCGGCTTGTTTGTCGCTCAACACCTTGATCGGAAAATCGATCAAATCCCAATTGTGGTCGAAGGTTAGGATCTTGGCTTTGACTCCTGCCGCACGGAACGCCGGTCCCAGATCGTCTCGAATAAAATTTGCCTGCTCTTCGGCACTCATTCCCATTCCGGGATAATCGACGGGAATGTTGAGTGGCTCATTTTGCACTGTTACAGCGTAGATGGGCACACCAGCTGCCTCATACGCCTGAACGTAGCGAACAAAGTATTTGGCGAGGGGGTTATAAGACGAGGGCAGGAGTGTTCCCTGGATCATGGATCCCGAGGTTTTCATCCAGCCCGGTGGGCTCCAAGGCGACCCGATGATTTTGAGATTAGGGTTGAGAGCAAGAGCTTCGCGGAGAAGAGGAATAATCTGCTCGCGATCGTGATCAATGGAGAAGTGCTTCATCTCCGGATCCACTTGCCCCAGGGGCATGTCGTCGTACGTGTAGTCCTTGCGGGCAAAGTCGCTCGCGCCCATGGGTTGACGCAGCAAGCTCAAGCCGATTCCTTTTTTCGGGTCAAAGAGCAATTTCAAGAGCTCGCGTCGTTTCGCAATTGTAAGCTTTTGCGAAATCAGCCAAGCAGAGGAATCGGTGAGCGAGGCGCCGAAGCCATCGATCTGCTGATACTTTTTCGCATCGTCCACGATAATGGTGAGTCCCTCGAGACGGGACGACTCAAAGTGAAGTGTGGGTTTGTCTTGCAGCGATTCGTGCAACTCTTCCGAGGATTCAACGACGTGAATGCGGATTGCATTCCTTCCTTGGGCCTTTGAGGCGGCAACTCCCGTCAAGGAGGCGAGCCCGATTACTAGAAACCCCAGGATGACGGAGAATACCGATACGCATAGCGCGAAATTGCCGGTACGCTTCACTTTTCTAGATGCCTCATGATTGCCCAATCTACCGCGGATTCTGCGGCGAGGGAGGAGGTTGCACAGTAGCGGGATTCTGTTGGGTTTGGAATCGCTTCAGCGCTTTTTGTGAGTTCTCGGCCTCCTCGTCCTTGAGCTTTCGGAATGTCGCCATGGCTTTTTGTGCTTCCTCCGTTCGATGGAGTCGCCGGTAGACGATTCCTAGTTGGTACCAGGACTGCTCGACGACCTCAGGGTCCGATCCGGCAGCGGAAGTGGCGTGCTCCAAATGCCCGGCGGCAGCGGCGTCATTTCCGAGAAGCATTTCGGCCCTGGCCAGGTTGTAGTCTGAATGTTGCAGGTCCGGCTTCACGCGCACCGCGCCTTCGATTAATGATTTCCCTCTCAAAGGATCGCCGCTCTCTATGGCAATGACACCCAGTTTGTATTGCGCAGAGATGTTCTCTGGATCGATCTCGAGTTCTCTAAGATAGGCCTGCTCAGCTTCCGGCAACTTGCCCGCCAGGCGATATTCCGTGCCTAGCTCTTCATGCAACCGGGGTTCGTTGGGAGCCAGTTTGATGGCCGCCTCATATTCCGCTATGGCGTCCATGTGACGCTCGGCTCCAGCGCTGGCTTCCGCCAGGAGCTCGCGGACGCGCCACGATTTCGGGTCGGCTTTGAACATCCGGGCGTAACTGTCGTTAGAGACAAAAAGATGTGCGCGGCCGCGGTGATAGAGAATATCCACGTTTTCAGGAGCAAGTTTCGCGGCCTGGTCGAGGGCCTGAACGGCTTCGTCTCCATCTCCTTTTTCGAGCGCGACGATTCCCAACCACATCCACGCGTTAGAATCTTTTGGGCTGATGGAGGTTTCCTTGCGCAAGGCTGCCACAGAAGCCTCCAACTGGTTCGTGCGATATTCCGAGACCCCAAGAAACAGACTTGCGCCGCGCAATCTGGGTTTGAGTTGCAGGGCTTTCTGAAAATCGGCAATGGCCTCTTGGTGGCGGCCCTGCTCTTCGCGAACTAAGCCAAGGTTCAAAAACGCCTCCGCAAAGGTTGGCGCGTGCTTGAGGATTTCGGCAAAGCCATCACCGGCCTGCTCGAGATTCCCGGCCCGCATGGCTTCGGTAGCCAGTTGAAACTGTTGGTCGATCGCCGGGCTTGTCTGTCTGGTTTGACTGTGGGCAACCGTGGCAGGGACGAGCAAGAGCAAAATCGTGGACAGGAAGGAGGACATCCGCCGAACAAGTCGAGAAAGAAGGCTTGCATCAGGCGGAAAAGCACGAGGAATGGTTTGCATCCAGCTCACAGCTCGATGGTACACCAGACGAGCAAAGAAGATTTCCGTGAAGTTTGTAGTCCTTAGAACTGGTACCGCAACGTAAGCTGAATCTGGCGAACCGGGCTTACGACGGCAAGATTGCCCTTGGGGGCGCCAAATGCAAAGTCTGTGACGCCACCATCCAGAGTGTCAAAGACATGGCGGTTGAAGGCATTGGGAATATCAACCTTGAAGATAATAGACTGCCTTTCATTTATGGCAGTACGTTTAAGGATGGCAAAGTCCTCATTGAAGTAATGCTGACTTCGAATGTTGCCGAGGATCAACGGAGCGTTGCCGAAGACGTACCCGCGCTGGGCCACAAGAGCCGGAGCGTTGGGATCGATGAACGCCGCACAGTTGAAGAAGTTGTTGGTGCTGTTGGCGATAAAGGTGCCGTTGGCCTGTTCCGTGCAGCCGCTATTGGCGGCCGCGGCGTTAAACGAGCCATGGTTGGGAGCCAAGAGGGGTTGCCCGGGAACGAGGCTGTAACGGAATGCTCCGTCCGTGGACGGAGCCGAAGGCGCATTGGTGTTCAAGACGGTGGGAGTGCCGCTCTGATAGCGCTGCACGCCTCCGACTTGCCAACCTCCCAGAATCTTGCTGGCAACGCCGTGATTCAGATACTTTTTGCCGGGTCCGGCAGGCAGTTCGTAGATGTAACTGAGAACCAGCATGTGGGGCGTGTCCTGAAAACTGGGGGCTTTCTGGGATTTGGGGTTGAACGGATCCTGGGCCGCGAACTCGTTAGACTGGAACCCCGAAAATACAGGTATGGCGCTGTCCGCGTTCGTCAGGGTCTTTGAGAAGGTGTAAGAGGCCAGGAGGTTCAGACCATTTCGGAAGCGGCGTTCGAGTTTTGCCTGGAAGGCGTTGTAGGTGGAGATTCCCAGATTTTCCAGACACGAGCACATGCTGTTGTTGCTGCCCCCGATGTCGAGATATTGGGGAAAGGGACGCAACAATTGCCCCACCGACGGCGTAGTGTTCACCGAGTTATAGAGCGGCACAAACCAGCTCGGCACAGTTACTCCCAAGCTATTCAGGGTGGCTTGGCCCGCAGGAGACGTGACAGAGTTCGTCAGGGCGTTACCGAGATTGTAGAATTTCGGGTTCAGGGCATTTACCTGGGCAATGTTGGTATGGAGATAGTCGCCCTTAACACCCACATAACCCAAGCTCAGGATCAGGTCTGGCGCCAGTTGCTTCTGAACCTCGAAACTCCAATTCTGCGTCCTGGCTGGGCGTCCATAACTGGGTGCGATGTATCCGACGTTCTGGCCATTCAGGCGGGAGGGGACGGTGCTATTCACCGGGGGCGCAAAAGTGGGGAACCCGGCAGAGAGTGCTTGAACTGGAGTAAAAGCATCCTGAGAGGTAAAGGTGGGCTGAACGACATTGCCGTTGCTGAATTGAATCGCGCCGGTCGGGAGGTCATCGTAGAAGAGTGCGGCATAGTAAATGGCGTACCCTCCTCGGACTACAAGATTGTGAATGTGACCGAACAATTCAGGCGGAGCATAGGCAAAACCGACTCGCGGACCAAAATCCTTAAAGTAGGTTTGGCCTTGATTCGACGCAGAACCGTAGACGAGTGCTCCACTCTCCCCAGGAGCTCCAGGATTGGGGACGTTCAAATTCAAGCTCGACTGGTCTCCGTGGTCTTCGTGGCGTGGCGTATCGACGTCATAACGAAGTCCGAGATTTAGTGTGAAATCGCGGCGCAGCTTGAAATCGTCTTGGACGTAAGCCGCATAGTAGTACGAGCTCAGCCGGGGATTGGCCAAGGTATCAGACAACTGTTCCTGGCTGGGCAGACCGAGAAGGAAGCTGGCAAACGGATCGCCGGTGGAGGGGTTATTGGGGGCGAAGGCGGTTTGAAAATTGCTAAATCCGTAGTTCGGAGAGGTGTCGCCCTGGGCAATGAAAGAATACTGGTAGGCTCTCCATTCGAACCCGAAATCGAAGGAATGGCGGCCCTTGATCCAGCGGAGATTCTCTGCAGTAACGAGACTGTTAGGCACGTGGCCGTTGAAGCTTTCCGTACTGAAGCCTTGGTAGCCAATTCCGAGGGGACTGCCGTTGAAACTGATTTGAGGAAATACCAAGCCATGGGCATTGCCGATTCCCAGTGCGGCCGGCCAATCGGTACCATTCACGCTGTCTGCCTTACTGAGATTGTGGAGGCGGTTGAAGCCGACAGTGAGGGTATTGAGCAAGTTCGGTGTAATCGTGTAGTCCCAGCCACCGCGGAGATAGTGAGTAAAATTGGAATTAAAGAAATTAGGGTTCAAAACCCCCGGCAACGTGTTACCTCCGGCTGGAGTCTCCTGGTCGCGGCTGCTGTAGGAGAAGAAGAATTTGTTCGTTATTCCCCAGTTCTCGTCGATACGAAAGCTCATGGTCGTATCGCGCTCTTGCTCGCTCGAGCGAAAAACAAAGTTGTTCTGCAGACCATTGTCGGTGCCCGGCAGGTTGGGAGTCACGGTCAGAAAACCGAGAATCTTTTTTGCGACGGAGTCAAAACTCGTGGTTGGGACAATGTTTCCGGGGAAGGCGGTGCGACACTGTACGCCACCGACAGTTTTTGTGGTCGAAGGATCAAAGATCTGCCCTGTCAGGATCTGCGATCCATCACAAGGGTTAATAACGGGTTGGCCGTTATTAGTCACGGGCGGTCCAAGAAGGGCGGAGAAGTTTCCGTTTTGAATTTCTGTCGTCGTGGGCAGGGTGGTTACACTGGCCGTACCCGGATTGTTGCGATACTGCTCCCACGAAAAGAAGAAAAAGGTCTTATGGCGACCGTCGTACAGCTTCGGAATGCGGACGGGACCGCCCAAACTGCCACCGAAGTTATTCTGATGATCCGCCGGCCGAGGAACGTTATTCTGATTGTTATTCCATGAATTGGCATCCAATGCCGTATTGCGGAACAAATCGAACGCGGTGCCGTGGTAGTCGTTTGTGCCGGATTTAGTGCCGAAACTTTCGATGCCTCCGGAAGTTCTGCCGTACTCAGCGCTATAAGTGGAAGTGAGCACCTTGAATTCACTCAGCGCTTCCACGGACGGGGCGGTTTGATCGAACGCGGAACCACTGTCGGAGCGCGTGGTGCTCACTCCATCCAACAAAACCTCAGTGCCGAAATTCTGCCCGCCACTTAATTTCGACTCAAAAATTCCAGAGGAAGTGCTGCCATTTTGGTTGGTGCCCGGTCCTTGGGTTCCTGGTGCGAGAAAGACAAAGGTTTCCGGGGAGCGGAGAAAGCTTTGGCCCGAACTGTTTATAGACAACGGCAATTCCAAAATTTCTCTGGATCCGACCACTGTGCCAATTTCAGAAGTGTCCGTCTCGATCGTCGGTAGGTCGGCAAGAACCGTGACCGATTCTTGGACGTCTCCGGGTTGCAAAGTGATGTCAAGCGAAGCCGTGGAATTGATCTGTACTTCCACTCCCGTCGCGGTGGAAACCTTAAAGCCCTTTGCGGTCACGGTGATGTTGTAGTGTCCCAAGACAAGGTTCGAAAAGCGGTAAGCGCCAGTGGACGTGGAAGTCGTATTGTAGACGGTTCCGGTTTCGACCCCCGTGGCGGTAATTGAGGCGCCTTCGACCGCACCACCAGACGAATCGAGAATCGAGCCAACAATCGCTCCACGATCGGATTGGCAAAGGGCCCAGCCCGCGGTCACAAGGACGAAAAGAGCGGCTACGAAAAATCGGTGCGGAGAGGTTACCGAGCGCATTTATTCGCCTCCTGCCCAATCGAAACTACAAAGGCTCCCGGGGTGTTAGGGAATTGTTTTAAGGAGATCGGCCGGAATGATGACCAACCCTCGACGGTCTAAGACAAATGTCCCCCCCACAAGCTTTTCCGAGGCACCCCAAACTGTTGCCGACATTTGGCAACAGCAAAGATATTGCTGTCAAGGATAAACTTTTTGAATACAGTTTAGACAAACGTTGGTCTTAGTGCTGGCCTCCGGGGATTCCGCGCGAGTTCGGCTGCCGCCGGCCCCTTGCGGGCGCCCGGCCTCGGAACTGGGTTAGGCCGTAATCCCCTGTTCAGGCAATGCTTATGCGGCCCGTGAGGGGCAGATTAAACGATCTCGCCAGAGATGGCCACGAGTCAACTTGGCTTCGCCGAGGAAAAAACAATCCCCAGCCGATAAGCCCTCAGCCTGAAAATTCTCGCGGACTACCTCGGCCTCTGCCCCGCCACGGGTTCCGCGGTACTCAATAATGTTCCCGGCCGCTCGATTTCTGTCGAGACAAGTGAGTGCTTGCGCGCCGCTGCCCGAAAATTCAACGACCGACCAAGCCTGCTGACACGCTCGCTCCGCAAACAGCGCATATCAGCGTGATTTTCTCTTCGACGGTCAGCATGCTCAGCAATGCTTCGACTCGCTTCTTCGCCTCCGGGGAGATTGATGCACGCTCCTTGCCATCGCCCACGCCACGGAAACAACCATTGCGAGAATTATCGGGCCGGTGCGCAACAGCAATCTGGAGCGTTCTCTCTTATTTCCTAGGACAACGGCATCTTACCGCCCGGACGGCATTCCCGCGCAATGTCCGAATTCCCCGGGCGCCACGTCGCGTTACAATTGCACGCTGAAATTGTCTGGACAAACGCGGCGGACAGAGCGATAAGAAAAGTGGCCATGCTCTTCTCACGCAGATTTTCGCGCAGAACCTTCCTCCAATCGACGTCGCTCGCAGTCGCAGGAGCTGCGACTCATCAAATGGGATTCCCATCTACTTTTGCCACCGCTCCCATACAGCAGCCGCTTAAAGAGTTCGACTACGGCGACGTCGCACTAACCAGCGATTTGCACGAGAAGCAACGGCGTGAAACTCACACCGTTCTGATGGAATTGAGCGAAGACAGTTTACTCAAGCCTTTTCGGCAGATGGCCGGACAGCCTGCTCCGGGCGAGGATCTGGGCGGCTGGTATCATTACGATCCGGACTACGACTCCAACACTGTGGATGTGGGCTTCGCTCCGGCCGCTACGTTTGGCCAATGGGTTTCCGCACTGGCTCGGAACTATGCGATCGACAATTCTCCGGCCACCCGAGATAAGGTGCTGAGGTTGAACCACTTGTACGCGCAGACCATTTCAGGCGATTTTTACGAGAAGAATCGCTTCCCGGCGTACTGCTACGACAAGCTGGTCTGCGGGCTCATCGATTCGCACCAGTACGTTCACGATCCAGAAGCCCACTCCATTCTGGAGCTCACTACGAATACCGCGCTGCCCCACCTGCCGGGAAAGGCCATCGAGCATGGGCGCCAATGGCGCGCGAATCCCGCCGAGGGATATACCTGGGACGAGTCCTATACGATTTCGGAAAACTTGTTTCTCGCATACCAACGCGGCGCGGGCGACCGCTATCGTTCGCTCGGAGCTCAGTATCTGGACGATGATTATTACGATCCGCTTGCTGAAAACCGCAACGTTCTCGCTGGCAGGCACGCCTACAGCTACGTGAATTCGTTATGTTCAGCAATGCAGGCGTATCTGACGCTGGGAAACGCGAAATACCTGCGTGCGGCCAACAATGCGTTCGAGATGCTGACGGCGCAGAGTTTTGCGACGGGTGGCTGGGGGCCAGACGAGCTGCTTCGCGCGCCGGATAGCGGAGAGCCTGCCAAGAGTTTGACGGGAAGTCATAGCAGTTTTGAAACCCCCTGCGGTTCCTATGCTCACTTTAAGTTGACGCGTTACTTGCTGCGCGTTACCCGCGAGTCGCGCTATGGCGACAGCATGGAACTCGTGATGTATAACACGATCTTGGGCGCAAAGCCGCTGCTGGCCGACGGCAGTACTTTTTATTATTCCGACTACAACTTCCAGGGACAAAAGATCTACAAGGATGCTCGCTGGCCCTGTTGCTCTGGGACGCTGCCGCAAGTCGCCGCCGACTATCGCATCAACACCTACTTTTCCGATCCCGATGGTCTGTACGTCAATTTGTACATCCCTTCGACCGTCCGATGGACGCAGGGAGGTTCACCGGTTTCCCTTACGCAGAAGGGCACCTATCCGTTTGACGGCGTGGTGAAGTTCGAGATCACGGTTTCAAAGACCACCGACTTTGCGATTCACTTGCGCATTCCAGCTTGGGCGGAGGGGGCATCAATTCTCGCCAATGGTAAGCCTGTGCCGGCACCCATCATTCCGGGCAAGTTTGTAACGGTACGCCGTCCGTGGAAAACCGGCGATCTCATCGAGTTGAATTTGCCGATGAGGTTGCGATTGGAAGCGATTGACGCACACCATCCGCAAACTGTCGCGTTGCTCTCTGGCCCGCTAGTCTTATTTGCGATCACAGACGTTGCGCCGGCCGTCACAGCGAGACAATTGCTAACAGCAAGGAAAACCGGGCGGGAGTCCTGGCAGGTGGAGACCGATCGCGGACCGATGGGCATGTTGCCATTCATCGCGATTGAGGACCAACATTATTCCACGTACTTAGTCGTCAAATAGTGTCGTCGGACCCCTATTAATTTTTGCGCTGGCTGATATGTCTACCCAGCAAAACAATATCTAATCCGCGCCAAATTGTTGGCAATTTGGAGGATCCAGTCCCATGGGAACGCATCCGGTCGCTCGCGAATTGATACGGTGGCAAGTTTCAACGCTTAACCGGCCAATGTCGGATCAAGACACAAAGAGAGGGATTGGAGTTATTCTTTCTTTCATCCTAATTTCGTGGGAGAGGGGAAGCCCTCTTCTGAACGCACATCCTCGCAAGATTCCGTTCCGGGAGAGAGCTTCCCATGCAGTACGATTCTCTTTATCCCACTTCGCGTGGATTCTTGCAACCCAGCTTTCGACTGGGCTGCTGACGGCAAGGAACAGATCCTCCGCCGTTGTCCGAAGTGTTTGTGCGATTCGATTATCGGGCACGGTCGACGACGCAAACAGGCGCATGATGAAAATCACGACTGGATCGAAATCCACCGCGGCACCTGTAGCCTCTGCCACCTGACCTTTACCTTCCTTCCCGTTTTCTCGCTCCCTTACACCCACTACAGCCTGATGGCGCGCAGTCAGGCGCTGCGGCAATATTTTCTAGAGCACCGGTCGTTGGAAAACGCCGCACCGTCTCTCAAAAATCCCGATCGCACGCCGGATCCTTCTACCCTCCGCCGCTGGTTCCGTAGCCTGGATTCCTCGCAGCCCGCCTTTTCCTTCTTGCGCCCCATGCTGCGAGCTATCGCCGACTGGCTGGCACGCGGAGAGCAGATCCAATGCGGCCTCTTGTGCTTATCCTGGCCAACCCTGTTTCCTTTTCTCCAGATCTTTTGGCCCCTGCGCCTCTGAGACGAATTATTTTTTCTCCCGCCCACCATCCTTGCCTGGGATTGCCTACCCTGCGCTCCGGACTCTGTGCCTGGGAGCAACGTGCGCACCATGGGCGAGGATTTGGAACGGCTCAAACAGCGCTTTCCGCTGCTGGAGTACCTGCAACGGCACCACTGGACCGGTCGTCCCGTGGGAACTGGTTCCGAGTTCGTCGGTCTTTGTCCGTTGCATGAAGAAACCCATCCTTCCTTCTACGTCAACCCCCACAAGAACCTGTTCTACTGTCATGGCTGTGGGCGCGGCGGTGACTTGATCCGTTTCCTCGAGTTGAGTCTGCATCTCTCCTTCCGCAGTAGCGTCGCCTGCCTGCGCGAGCAACTCGCTCCCGCGGCTCAACTCCTCGAGCACACCGCGGCCTTCTATCAACTCCAACTCTCCCGTCATCCCGAAGCCGTGCACTACTTGCTGCAGCGCGGACTCCGCGAGCCCGCCGTGATCGAAGAATTGGGCATCGGCTATGCCCCTGGCGGAAAACTGCGCGCCCATCTCAGCGACCTCGGCTATTCCCTGGAGCTGCTGTTGCAAACCGGCTTGATCGGCTCGCAAGGTGGTGATGCCTTCTGCCGTCGTGTGATCTTCCCCTGCCGTCAAAACCATCGCATCCTCAATCTCTATGGCCGCAGCATTGGGACTGCCTTTCCTCACAGGCTCCTGCCGCGCTCCAAAGGCGGATTGTTCGCCTGGGAATCGGTCCGCCACTGCTCCCACGTGATTCTCGTCGAAGGCCTGTTTGATCTTGCGATTCTCTGGCAGGAAGGCTTTCGCAATACCACCTGTGCGATCGGCACTCATCTGACGCCCCTGCAGTGGGATCAACTTCGCGATTCCCAGAATCGCAGAGTCGACATCGTCTTCGATCAGGACGACAACCAGGCTGGTCAACAGGCCGCTCTGGCGCTCGCTCAGCGTTTGCACCTCGCCGGTCTCACCGCGCGGATCGTTCGCCTGCCCGCCGGCCACGATCCCAACAGCTTCTTCCTCGCGGGAGCGAACCGCGCCGATTTCATCCGTTGTCTCGAGGAGGTTGAATCTCCATGACCTTTCGACTCATTCTGCGCAACTCTTCTCCGCCCAGTGTCTCCCCCTATCGACTGCTCGACGAGCAAGACCGCGAACTCGCCTGGGCCAATGCCTTTCTCGATGCCCAGAGAGTACGCCAACTCTCCCTGCGCTCCTTGCGTGCGTACGGCTATGACCTGCTGCACTTAGCCCGCTGGCTGCACCTCACGCGACACCCACTGGCAAAGATCAACCAATCGCTCCTGCTCGACTATGCCCGCTACCAACTCGATCAGCTTCCCAAGCCCACGCCTTCCACCATCAATCACCGTCTCGGGGTGCTGCACTGTCTCTATCGCTTCCATTACGGACGCGAGATTCCTGGCGGCAAGGCTCATTTCCATCGCAACTATACGACGCGATCGCCTCTCGGCTATGGCCGGCCGCATCGCCGTGTCACCACCGCTTTACGACTCCGGCAGCCGCGCTGCGTGGTGGTCCCTCTTTCCGCTGACCAGGTCGCCCGTTTCTGGAACACCTTCCGCACCTTTCGGGATCTCGCCATCGTGGCCCTGATGCTGCTCGATGGCCTGCGCTCCTGTGAAGTTCTTCAGCTCCAGCTCGAAGATCTTTCCATTTCGGAAGCACACCTTCGTGTCCTTGGCAAAGGCAATAAGAAGCGCGTCTTGCCTCTGCCGGTGGAAATCTTAGAGGTCCTCCAAAACTATCTCCGCTGCGAAAGACCTCTCACCAACTCGCCTTTCCTGTTTGTTTCCTGGAAGGGCCGTGGGCGCGGCCTGCCCATGAGCGCCGCGGGACTGCGCTCGCTGTTTCGTCATCACCGCCTCTCGAGCCAAGTTCCCCAAGCCAATCCCCATCGCTTTCGCCACACCTTTGGTTCCGACATGGTGCGCGCCGGCATGTCCTTGCCCGCCTTGATGCACTTAATGGGGCACACGCAAATTCACACCACCATGATCTACGTGCAACTTGCACCGCAAGACGTGTGGCACGAATATGCCCGTGCTGTCGCTCAGCGGGTTCGCTTGTTGTCTCCGGAGATTTCATGAGCCGCCGTGCCTGCAGCCTGGAGCAGATCTTTGACGCGCACCTTCGCGTCCTGGCCACTACTCTTCGCCCCAACACCGTGCGCAATTATCGACACGTAATCCAACGTTTCCTCCCCTATCTCCACGCGGCTTTTCCCAAAGTGCGCAAGCTCTCCCAGTTGCGCCGCGATCCTCATCTGTTGGGTTGGTTCCGCTCGCTGTGCGACCAAGATCGTCCCTTGTGCAATCACTCCCGCTTGAATCGTCTGATCTCGCTTCGCCGTTTGTTCGAGGACTTGGCCGACAACGGTCATCCTCTCCAACCCGACTTGATTCGCAGCGAGGATTTTCCTCCCCGCACGCGCTATCTGCCCAAGCCGCTTTCTCCAGAAGATGATCAACGCCTGGAACAACGACTCCGCCATACCGACGACCTCGAATCCAACGCCTTGCTGCTCATCCGTTTCACCGGAATCCGCATCGGCGAGTGTATCGATCTTCCCGTGGATTGTCTGCGGCAGGTCCATCAGGATCAATGGTCTCTTCATGTTCCCGTGGGCAAGCTCCATACCGAGCGCTGGGTGCCCGTCGATGAAGACACCCGGCGCATCCTCGATCGCCTTCTGGCCTTGCGCCCTTTGTTTCATCCCTCCCGGTCGGAAAAAACTCCAGGCTTCTTGCTCCCACGCCGCCGCCGAACCCATCTCCGTTGGCATCAGATTCTCAGCCACGTCTTAGCCGACGCTGCCCGCGACGCCAGCTGCACCACCTCGGTTACCCCGCACCGGCTTCGCCACACTTTTGCAACGACCATGCTGCGCCTCGGTGTCAGTCTGCCCGCTCTCATGCAATTGCTGGGGCACAAAGATATCCGCATGACCATGCGATATCTCGACGTCACGCAGCAAGACTTGCAACGCGAATTTCACTGTGCTCGGCAGAAAACCGCTTCTCTCCATCTCATTCCTAAACTTCCTCTTCCGCAAACCACCACGCCGCAGCTCGTCGACCTCGCCACCATTCGCAGCGCTGTCGCCAACGTTCGTCATCTCCTCCTGCTGTTTCGCCTACAACTGCAAGAGCCCAAGGCTCGCCGCAAACTCCTTCGACTCTCCCAACGCCTTCTCAATCTCAGCCGTGCGCTTGATCACTTCGCCCCAAAATGAGCGCACATTGGCCGGTTAATCCACGCAATGTAACACCGTTGGACCTCATGGCTCCGCTGTGTGTCGTCCTGGCTTTTCGCGTTGTTGCGGGCTGTGGATAGGCTGCCAAGCACCAAGGCCGCGCGATGCCCGGCTTCCCTTTATTTTTGACGTTTCTTGGTGTTCTCTTGCCATCAACAAAATGTCTTGACAAATTATTAGGTGTCGACTACTTCGGTATACCGTAGGACTGCTTGGGAGACGAGCAATGCGAAACAGATCTAAATGGAATGAGATCGGCACCAAATTAGGAGTGTCGCTTGCGATGCTCGCACTTGCGGCGGGCATAGCATTTGCACAGGGAGGTGAAGCAGATATCATCGGCACGGTCACAGACTCTTCTGGCGCGGTTATTCCCACTGCGCAGGTAACACTAACGAACGTCGAGACGGGTGTAACACGTACGGTCACGACGCAGGATGGTCAGTATATATTTTCGCCCGTCTCTCCCGGCACCTACAACATCTCCGTTAAGGCCACGAACTTTCAGACACAGAGCATCACCCATCTCCTGATAAACATCGGCGTGCACCTGACCCAAGACGTGGTAATGAAGGTCGGCAATTCGGAGCAGACCGTGGAAGTGAGTGGGGCAGTACCCGTGGTCGACACCTCATCCCAGAGTGTTGCGGGCATCGTCGACCAAGAACAGATTACCACCCTTCCCATTAACACACGGCAGTACCTCAACCTCGCATTGCTTGAGCCGGGGACGAGCCAAGACGCGACCCGCACGTTTTACAATAACGTGCAGGTCGGCGGAGGCGGATACTTTTACGCGAATGGATTTATGATTGATGGCGTGAGGAACACGTGGGCGGAGCAGGGCGAGCCCCGCCAGAACTTCCCGGAAGGAGCCGTTCAAGAGTTTAAAGTTTACGTAAACCAGTACCCGGCTGAATACGGCCTGTACATGGGCGGTTTGGTGGTAGTGGCAACCAAGAGCGGAACGAACAATTTTCACGGTGAAGTGTTTGAGTACTGGCGCAACGAGGCCCTGAATCGCGACAACCAGTTTCAGCAGGCCGCGGAAAAAGCTGAACATACGGGCAACCCGTTCAATCGGAATCAATACGGCGGTGATATTGGTGGACCGATCATCGCCGACCGAACTCACTTTTACGCTGCTTTCGAGCGGACGCAAACTGCCAGTTCCTACACAATTTTTACAAGCGAACCCCAGTTCTATGGCGCGAATCAGGGCACGTTCAACCAGCCACTCACCGACCAAATGCTGACTGGCCGAGTCGATCACCAAATCAACAACAATCAATCAATCTTTGCGCGGTACGCGCAGGAATGGAACAAACTCACCTTCCAGGGCTGCGGAGGAAGTTTCGAGCAGTTTTGTTATGACGGCTTGATTCCACGGCATTCGTTCGTCGCCGGCCACACGTGGACGCCCACCTTGACAAGCGTAAACGATTTCCGATTCCAGTATGCCTACTCCTCATACCAGCTGGGTCCTCCTGGTCACATCTGGAGTGATGTGAACACCATGGCCACGAATGCTGCTGCCACTGGCCAGTTGCAGATCGCTTACAGCTTCCCGAGCTTCAGTTACGGAGCCGGATATCAAGAGGACGGAGTGGAGAAGCGCTACGAAGGGAGTGACGTCTTTAGCCTCCAGAAGGGACCGCACTCGCTCCGGTTCGGTTTGGACATCAACTACATCCCGTTTATTGACGCCACGGCATTCAATGTGCGCGGTACCTTCACCTTTGGAACGGATCAACTTTTTAATCCAAATGATCCGAATACGATTACCGCTCTTACAAACCCGATTCTCTTCACGGCTTCCCTCCCCGCTGTCGTGAATAGTGTTCCCACATGGGAGCTCGGATTTTTCGCAATGGACGACTGGAAAATTCGCCCTGGGCTCACCCTGAACCTGGGGCTCCGCTACGACCGCGAGCTCGGCTCATTCAACGAGAATCTCAATCTCAAATCTTTCCCCGAACCCATCCCATTCATTGGAAATCCCAGCAATCGCGGCGACGCGAATAATTTTGGTCCGCGTTTTGGGATTGCCTGGGATCCGTTCCACAAGGGAAGAGACGTCTTCAGGGCGGGATTCGGACTTTACTACAACAATATCCAGACGCTTCTGAATTTCAATGAAATTCGCAATTTGTCGGAGTGCAACATCATTATTTCGAACCCCTCCTATCCGGATCCGTACAACGGAAAGAATCCGGCGAGTTTCTGCTCCGCGGCTCCCCCCAACGTCACAGTGCTCGCACCGAACTATCGGAACCCATACTCACAGCAGTATGGCATAGGGTATTCACATCAGTTTACAAACGATTTGGCCCTGCAAGTTGATGGTGTTTATCAGCACGCTTTTCGCGATTTCCGAAACGTGGATTTGAATTTCCCTGATCCCACTACAGGCATTCGGCCCTTGCCCGCCTGGGGTGCGATCCTGCAACAGCAATCCACCTCACAGGCCAAGTACAAAGCCTTATTCGTACGGGCGGACAAACGCTTCAGCCACCGCTACATGTTTACTGTATCCTATACACTTTCCTATGCGAGAGACGACAATCCTCAGAACAGCGTTACGGACTACTCCGACCCGAATCTGGATTGGGGTCCCAGCAATGTGGATCGGCGCAATTCGATTGTCGCGTCCGGGACCGTAAACCTGCCTTGGAGCTTGACGTTGGGTGCGATTTGGACGGCGAGGTCCTCTGTGCCGTTCAGCGCCCTTGCAGCAACGTTCAATGCCGACGGGACGCAGCAGTACGTGCCGGGGACGTCAAGAAACCAGGGTAATAGGGACCTCAACTTGACGGCTGTGAATGCCTATCGCGCCACCCAGGGACTGTCGCCCGTAACTGCGAGCCAGCTCAATTCAAACCCCTACGACAGTTTTGATGTCCATCTCTCGCGCTCATTCAAACTCGGGGCAGAGCGCCATCTTGAAGTGATCGCCCAGGTTTTCAATCTGTTTGGTCACGAAAACTTGGCCGGAGTGTCAGCCGGAACAAGCGGCTACGTCACGAACGCAGCATCTCCGGGTTTCGGGACACTCGGCAGCGCAGGTAATCTTCAGCAAGCAGAGCTCGCTGCTCGGTTTGTATTCTGAAAATTCTTCTCACACTGCGCCGCGCGAGGCGGAAATCGGAACCCACTGGCCGCCACCCCTCGAGGCCGATGCCCGTTTCGCGTAAGCGCTTAGTCAGAGGCTTCCTATTTTGCGTAGCAAAGAGAAGCAAGCATCTCATCGCTGGCAAGGGCGTTGGTCCAGTGGCAAGTTTTTGTGTCATACATCTTTGTCCATTCGGGAGTGTTCAATGCGACGCTTAGCTGTCGTGTCCTTTTTTGTTGTCGGGTCAATCTGCTCCTACATGAGTGAAAGGCGAGGCATTTCCGCTGACGGATCCTCAAGCACCGATAACCATCTTAGTAACGCATTTGCGGCTGGGTGGATGATTACAGATACGAATAGCGATGGGGTCGCTGACGCGATCAACGGCAAGATTGTTGTACCCGTTAATCCCAATTCTTCCGAGAACGCGGCCGCCGCAAACTGGGCCACGCGACTAGCATTCGGCTCGAGTGGGCTCAGTCTCCCCATTGTCATCACCGCCTCCGAAGCTCGAGGAGACGGCCCAAGAGTCTGGATTGGTAAGTCGGCGATTCCCGCCGACGCAATGCAAAAGCTCGCCCCCCATGGCATTAGCGCTCGAGAGGGGCGAGGGTGCTGTTCTTGTTGTGGGAAAGGATTTGGCAATTGTTGGGAGTGACGATGCCGGCCTGATCGCTGCCGCGATTTCTTTTTCTGCGCGTTCGCCCTACCAATGGGAGGTTCCAGGCGATCAATTTTCCGCTATCGCGGAAGCAGTTACGACTTCGGCGCACGACGTCAAGGTTGAGCTGGTTGGCGTTTCGTATCAGGAAGGCAAGCAGGGCATTCGGCGCGCATTTCTCCGAGCAGCGGGCGAGGTTAACAAGGCTGCTTTGAGTGAGGCGCTCACTTCTCCCCATCTATCCTCTGTGCACGAACTGATCCTCTTGGGTGGGGCGGCTCCCGTGTTTGCGGAGAGCACAAAGCCGATGACCGATGTACCTGCGACTCCTACTCCTCCGGAAGAGTCTGCCAAGAGTAAATCTGCAGCGGACGAAACGGAAGCTGAAGAGGTTCTCCAACTTGATCTAGCCACACTGTACACCGTCAAGGGCCTATTCAAGGGCTCTCCCAAGGTTCCATTCCCCGCGGCATTCAAGGGACATCTCTACGTGCCCGCGGGTGCAGCTGGCACAGCCCTGGCCAATCTCTCTGCGCGCATTGGACTGGAAGGCACAGGCATCACTTTGCCCCTGGCGTCTCCCATAGAAGGTGTGAAACCTGAAAAAGTGAAGACGCCGGTCGTGCTTGCATCAAGCTCGCCGCTGGCGGAAGGAGTAGTGAAGAAGCTGCAAGAGGAAGAATCGGCCTCCGGTCGGGTGTCGCGGGTCATGGGTCCCGGCGAGGGCGAACTCCGTATCGTGGACAATGCATTCAAGAAGAACGGCGCAGTTCTGGTCCGAGGCGATGAGGCCGGAGCAGTGGCCGCGTCGAATCTTCTCTCTGGAAGCTTTCCGAACCTATGGGAGCCCGGCAAGCAATTTCTCTCTCTCGAAAATATTCGATATGAACTCCATGGCTTCTTTTCGTTGCACTCGGCCGTAGGGCAAGCGGCGGTAGCGCTCTATCATCTCGATAAATGGTGCAAGGAAATCGATTCAGAATCGAAGGGTAGCCCGAGCATCACTGATGTGAAAGCCGAATTATATGTGGACCTGGCAGATCCGGGCCTCAACGAATTTGCACGCAAGGTCGTCGAGCAAGATCTGCATACTTCCCACGTCCAGATCAGTACCGGCAGCCTCCATGCGGGCACGCAGTGTTGCGAAGCGTATCCTGATTTGCACTATCAGAGTCCAACTCACCCCTTCCATCAGGGCGCACCCACTTTTAGCGAGGATCTCGTGATTCCTTGGGAGGGACGACGGCTTTTGGAGGCCATTAGTGGCGTTGCTTCAAAAATCAAACACGGCCAGCCGGTCACGATTGTCGCGCGGGTGAGCGAGGGTCCTCAGGAGCGCCAGCAGTTAGCAGATCAAATTGGGGACATACTCACTCACGCCGGTGCTA